>Ga0105239_10000551_pt1 | contig 53849 bp, 41 predicted proteins | sample KBSC44metaG_FD_92761 | JGI IMG/M metagenome (GOLD analysis project Ga0105239, IMG submission 92761) | Corn rhizosphere microbial communities from Kellogg Biological Station, Michigan, USA - KBS C4-4 metaG | ecosystem: Host-associated > Plants > Roots > Rhizosphere > Soil | place: Michigan, USA...
ATTTCCTTGAGGTGAGCCTTGATTTTTGCGAATGTAGAGCCAGCCATATTGTGAAGGGCATATGATGAGCTTGTACATGCCATCCAGTTGCCGTAGGGTTTCTGTATCGTCAGGGAGACTGTTGGAGCCAGTATACTTAACCTGTAAGCATTTTGGGATTCGGAGATCGGGGTATGGGTCTCCTCGAAGCCCCAATTTTGTCTCCCAAGCCTCCTCGAGCAAGTCAAGAGACTCGATCTTAATCTTGATGCTCTTACTGAAGCCATCCCAACGCTCCCATTCTCCATCGAAGCAATCGACTCCTAGTGGATACATTCGAGCTAGAGGATGCTTCAGCAAGCTCCAGATCACATCATCAAGGCAGGCTTCTGGTTTATTTTTCCCAAATAACCACCAGACTGGGCGAACATCCAAAATCTTTGTGTTACTGTGCTCTGCTTCTGCATTTCGAAGGAACTCCAGTTCGAGTCTAGCTGTCTGTGACTCGTAGACGGCTTTCCACGTTGCCTCGTATTTGACACCTTGGAAGTGGAGGTCATACTTTAGAGCAGCCTTGAGCGCTTCCTTCAATTCATCGGTTTCTGCTTCTTCATCAAATGTCGTAGAAGTTTCTGAAGAGCAGTCGTCATCAATGGCTGAGAACTTCACTGCCCCTGGGAGATATTGAGTAAGGGTATAAATAAACTCATGGGCCCCTTTACGGTCCTTGTAATTCACATGCAGATCCACAAAATCGTCATGTTCACAGGTACTGCAATGCTCGCAGACGGTGTAGCCACATGCGCGGCAGAATCTGATCACAGCATCGGTATGTTGGCCAAGGCTTTCACAGAGACATAGACGTTGTGACTTTCTCGCCAGATCGTTAACTTCTGACCAGTGAATCTCGCTCTGCGAGTCAGTGCTCAAGCTGATCAAGTGACCTGAGCCGCCTGACTGCGCCAAATTAGAAGCTTCTTCATCTTCCACGTAATCATATGCAAGCCTGCTGACATTGCTTCTGTCCTCTGTCTTTGTGCCTTCTTCGGCTGAGGCTTCAGCGTGGGAATATTTCGAAAAGAGTGTGGCTTTAGAGGAGCAATCATCCTCAGAGGAGCTATCATTCTCAGAGGAGCAATCCTCACATGCAAACACTTTTTTGGCTGCGATCAAAGCGCTCAGGATAGAAGCCGCGATGACTGTTGTTGTCATTGCATTGCCAGCCAGGTCTTGCATCTGTCTGAAGGAGGCCCTTGTCAGATCCAGATTTTCGATTGGCAGGCCTTGAAGTGCTAGAGCTTCCAACCCACTGATAGGCCCACCTCTCCGGGTTTCGAAAAGCAACCCCTTGGGAGTTATACATCCCAAGACCCCCCATGCACGGGTGTCGGTATTGCGGTCTATGTTTTGCGTAACGTCGACTGTCTGAGATTTAAATCTCAAATCGATATCTCGCCCAGACACATATCGAAGGAACATAATATCAAGTAAGTCTAATTCGCGAATTGTGCGACCGAGAAACCAGTCCCTCCAGAGGCGCTCATCCGGCCTGGCGCGCATATTGCCCGCCCGATTCGTCAACGGACGCTTCATCCCGAGGTCGCCCTCGGCTCGGGCCCGTACATGGCGCTTTTGACATTTCGCCCAGTCGCTGCGCCCTGAATTGGGGGGGATCTTTGATGTTGCGGCCTTTGATTGATGTAGGCGGATGTCCTCTGGCCCGAAGAGGAAATCGAGGTATGGGGCAGACGCCCGTTGTTGAAATTTACTCATTTGATATTTCCACTGTCCGAAGAATTGCTCGCACACGGTCTTCAATTGGCCTTTCTGGAGCTGCTCACTATCCTGGTCTTCAGAGGAGGGAGAGTCGGATTTTGAACAAGAGCAGATTGCACCTTCAAGAATGAGTTCTTTCACACGCTCTTCATCAATTGCAATGCTGTATCCTCGCTCACGGGTCTGGGGCAGGTAAAAGTCTTTGCTGTCAATCTTTAGGGCTCGGAAATAGTATTTTCGCTCTGCCCAGAACGCAACTTGGTTGTCCCAGTCTGCACCCGCAACATTTTCAAGCAACACCAGCATAGGGCGATATAGGTCGGCATAGTCAGCCACCCCTAGCAATGTCTGAGCAGATTCACCATCTGCCTTATTTGCATGGTTATTCAGCGATGAGTGATCCACACACGACGACCCTGCGATGAGCAGGTGTGCTTTCTTGGGTATATCAGCAGTTGCACCGTAAGCTGTGCGTGGGAACTTTGAAGGCTCATCCTGATCTTTTTTGTGTTCCGTGAACTCAGTGACATCTCGAAATAGCTTGTCGGGGCGAAAATTACGCTCGATGAAGGCTTGTTTAGTCGGCTCAATCTCACAACTTGCAAGATGGGCAATGTTGGGGTGCACCTCACCTTTGCGTTCAAGATCTTCTTTAACCATATTCAGTCCGATGATAGGACTTTCAGTTCCTGAACACATTGTAACGACACGGAGAGCGTTTCCATCTCCTGCAAACTCTTCAATGGCGGATGTCAACCCATCGGAGATTGCTTTGTTCGTTATTTCACCGAATATCTGATCGATGTCAGATAACGGTGGTCTCGAACGATCGAGACCATTCTTTCTGCTTGTGGAAGAGGTGGCCTTTGGAGGTGCAGGAACTGTTTGGGAGTAATTTGCACTGTGAACTACTGGTGTTTTCAGTGCTTGTCTTAGATTCTGGCTAGCTTGGCGATCCAAAAAGCTGACATTCGATAGGGTTACAGGGATTTTGCTATTTCTGAGTTGCTGAAGTCTGGTGCTAGAGGTAGATGCAACAGTACCAGTAACGTACTGACTGTAGATCCGATCTGGCTTCTTTTTAGCTTCTGGTAGAAGAGGTGGAGGGAGTGTCTGAATTGCTGGGAGAACATCACTGGCGCCCGTGTGGGTGTTAGATGATGCCATGCCGACTGTTTAGCCTATCCTGGGCCCAAGAAAAAAATGGAGGCTTCCCAAAGTCTTGCCTGAGGGGTCAATGTTAGGGAAAAGAAGATGTAATATCCAAGGTTTGTCGCTTTCCAGGTTGGTCTGTCTGTGTGCAACGGTTGCCACCACTTGAAGTCCTGGGGGAAACTGAGTTAGTTGTGCTTTGAATCATGAAAGTTGGACTGGAAGCATACAAAAAGGATTGACCAAGTGCTTTTCCTCACCACCAGGTGGTGTGTATAGAGCACCGAGATCCGCTGTAAGAGGCTGTGAAATTTGATGAAACGTCTTGCAAAGCCGGGTTGTCTGAGGGTCTTTTCGAGAAGTGCGGCCGCGACTGTGCGTGTTCTTCTAACAGAAGATATGACAATTGGTTCAACCTTGTAGCCTCTGGCGTTGCGGATACCGAGAAACCTAGGTTCTAGGAGAATCAAAGACGGTTGTTATGGTGACTGGAGAAAACGAGAGGAAGTCAAGGAAGGTGGAAGAAGTTTGCAAGAACTCAGATCTCTCGTTATCCAAGCTGCTGAGAGTATCCAAAAGCTAGAGCATGAGCTTTAAGGTAAAGAATGATACCATAGGATATCCCATGTATCGAAGGAATAGAGATAGACGTGTTAGAAGTTTGATGGACGGCGTGGTTAAGCAGCAGTTTGAGCGAGGGGTAGAGAATAACGGAGGCGCGAGCCTTGCGTGGGATAAAGCCTTATTAGGGTCTCGGCGTTGCTTTACTCTTCACCACTGCCTTTGGTGCACAAGTACCAACTATCTGTCTTGATCACTCACTCAGGAACAAAGGCAAATTGTTTATTCCCTTATCAGGGTGTCTAGGGTGTCTTTCAAGATCCGCGGAAGCGGTGACCCTTCCAATACTTCCCATCTTATGGCCAACAACGATGGTGAGTGTTGCCCGACTATTCGAGATCGAGTTTAGAAATCGCAAGTCTGCAAGCTGCAGCTTGTAGTGCGCCGCAGAAGTCCTCGAGGAAGTGTAGGACTGTTCAAAGAGTAAAGAATCAAACGCCAGTCTCCTTGTTCTGGAAGCTATACTGACAACCTTGCCCAAAGTTTTAGGCGCACATGATTTCACTGAAGGGATACACGTAGATCCTTGCAGAGGAGGAGATGGCCGACTATGGAGACAGACCCTTCTCCGGATGGGCAAGCAATCGACAATTTCTTGCCCCCTGCACCGAGAAATCCTTCCTGAAGCAGACAAATTTACAGTCAAAGACATACATCCCTCAGGACTTGCGTATCTCTTGAGCGCAACAGCCCGTAGTTGCTCAAGAAAACTGAGAGCCCATCCTGACATTTCGAAGTACATCTTGTCAAAACACGAAGGTACAAAGATTTATGCCTTCACATTGCGAGTTTGGCCTTCAAATTTCTCTCCGACAGCGACAAGAGATTCACAAAGGGCGCCTCAAACAGTCAAATTGTGGATTCGAAGTTCCGAGAGGATTAAAGAGCTGATGCGTGCTCAGGCTTTTGGTCCAATTCATACCCAACATCCAGACTTTCAATGATGGCCAGAGAAGATCATCAGATTTCTAACAACTTATATCATCCAATATTGAAGATCGCATGAACATTTCATGGTGCAGAAGTCTGGGGAACATTGATATATAACTCAGAGCCAAATGCCGAGGCTCGCTGGAAAAGGAGGTCTGGTGGAACCCGTGAGAGTTTTGTTGATTGGCAAGGGCGCTCAAGTGGGCCGCTTGGCATGAGCTTAACAAAACCACCGCACAGGTCATCAGCCTTGTGGTCCTGTGAAAGACCACCTTCCAACCAGAGAGACGCAGTAATGCCTTTGTTCTATTGCTGGCTGCCGAAGCTCAAAGTCTGACAACGACGTGGTGCAAGTGAGGTCAAATATGGGCCACTATGAGCGCGCATGCCACTCAGGAAGCGTGCTGAGCCGGTGATCACGTGCTGCTGGCTGCAGCCAACGCCTCTTGCTGTGAGCCAGTACTGTGGCGTTGGACTATTCTGAAATCGGCCTTTTTCGTGTGATCTTGGCCCTGGTGTCACTCACAAGGAAGTCTGATGCTTTAGTTTGAAATAAGAATCGTCTCGAGGGTGCATTTGTCCTGAGAGTCTGAGCTTGGAAGATCAGGCCACAGCTTGAACTATCGTTCAACTGAGTACTGCCATGATGCGACGCCAGTGTTTCCACCAGTGCTCTGGGCTAGTCTCAGGCAATATCAAGAGCATCTCGAATCACTGCATCACTGAATGGAATGTCGCTCAACCCTGTTCATCGGGGTTTGTCGAGGACCTGAACCTTCGAGTTTCCCAAGGGCTGCGTGAACTCAGATTCTGAAGTCAATGGTGACTCGAAAATTATGTCCGCCCTCTGACCTATCCTTTGGTGACACCGATCGTGGTGACCATCATGAGAGTGTTTGGTCTATTGGATGAACCAGGTGAAAGTCGTTGGCCAACCCGGATGGTCGGGTATTGACTTGGTCAGGCTGAAGCCTGATCCCATACAAGAGCGTACAAGGTGTAATAGTGAATGGAGTATTTGTTCTGAAATGCTGGGCTGTCGACACTGGTGGTGCTTTCGAACGTATGCTGTCAAGGTTCAAATTTGCTAGCATTCAAAGCCCTCAGCGAGAAGTCCGGGCCCAGTCCCAGGTCAGGCAGTGCATCATTGTGATCGCGCACCGAGATTGGGGATTTAGGGGGAGTAGGACAACCCAAGAACTAGTGCATCAAGCCACATCAACACAAACAAGGGTTTATTCTAACCCGATCCAGCATCAGCTCTGTCCCAGTCGTCTCTCGGAGAGGCCGGGTGCTAGTGCCAGGACTTCAAAAGTCGGGTTTGCATGGTGTACAACAAATACTGACGAGGGAAATATGCTGAAGCATTGAGAGCGCTCGTCCAAGGGCCTACCAGTTAGCGTCTAGGCATTCGTCCTTGAACACCCCGTCAATGCTTCTCAGAGACGAGCATCTTCCTTGAGTCGAATTGACCAATTTCCCAAGGGCGAAAACAGAGTGCGGAGACGACATCGACCTGGAGAACTAGTGCAATGCAAATGTTCACTCGGAGATTTCCATCAGCAAGGGATCTCTGAGTCCGGCCACGGAACCAATGATTAGATGAAGCGCACGGTCAGTCGCCTGTGCTGGTGCTGTATCTGTCACCGGTATGGCCTGTCATGTCCCGAGAATGATATCAACAACTCTTGTTCCGTTGAGACACAACAGGAGGAGGATGGAGGTGGACAGATGCCTGGGCTGAATGCAGGGAGATCGCAGGATGCTCGGGAGTTCTCTACTGGAAATTCCTTCAACTTCTTGGACATATTCACGATGATGAACTGAATATTACAATTGAGCTTGAAACCGTGCAGAATGACCTGACAAGGACCCTTGACAATATGCTCCACTTCCAACTGCGCAAGGGTTTCCATTCAAGACCATGAGCTAGCGCACACACTCGGTGCATGGACCGTGTGAAGTACCCTTCTATGCATCATCTGGATTATTGAGGAGGACTTGTATCTAGACTCATGGACGATGGCATCTTAGAAGGCTTGTCCATAGGGTACTGAATAATGCACATTTCGGGTGAAAACAGATATGAGTAACGGTGGATCGGATATTGGGTGGTTTAAAGACCAAATGTGCAACCAGAACGCTTCCCCTAGCGCCATTGATTATGTACCTATGTATTCAGGCACAGCGGAAGAGCACATTGTCTACTGGATTCCTCTTATCGATTCAATTTTACTCGGGAGTGGATATCCCGTGAGTCTCCAGCGTAGATATTTATTGATTCATCTGCCGCGGTGAAACTGTCTTCATTTACGAGGCTCTCCTTTTTGGGGGTTGGCCAAAATATTACGTCCACAGGAAGTACGATGGCATAGTACTCAGACGCCGGCTCCGCCAACTACATGGAAAGCTCCTCAATGTGTTTTCTTACGATGCCCAGCAATCAGGGTTGGCTGATCAGAACAGCATGGTTTTATATTTACTTAAATCAGAAGTAAGATGATACAGCTACAACGAGAGGACAGGTACAGTTCGCACAGGTCTCCCGAGTTCAAAACTCCGAGGGAAGAATTGTTACATTCCGGCTGCCTGTCGCTATTGACACAGCCTACTGAAAGTTATAGAGCAATGGCTCACTCTGGGCTTTTCATACACAAATTACCATATAGGTTTTTCCCCACTAGAGGTGTCTCTTACTTTCTTACAGACTGATCCTCCGATGCACCGACGTTGAGACCTAGACCTTGGGCGTCAAGGTACAACTTGTTCTGTCCACCGCTCTCTTGCAAGATAGTGGCAATATTCCGAGCATTTTCGATTTGTCTAAGTTCGAGGTAGCTTCTGCTCTTCTTGATAGCCTCACCAATCAACTCGGCGGATCGTGCTTCACCCTGGGCTCGGACAACTGTTGCTTGCTTTTCCTGTCTGGCCTTGTCTACGACGAATGCGGCTCTCTGGGCTTCTTGTTGTGCGACCTGTTTGGCTTCGACGGCCGCTGTGAATTCGGGGGAGAAAGAGAGATGGGTGAGGGAGACATCGTCGAGCATGATGTTGAAGAGGGCAGCTCGTCTTGTCAGATTGTCTCGAACCAAGCGAGCAACGTTTTCTCTCTGTGTGATTAGCTGACTTGCATTAAATTGCGCAACCACGCTCTTGAGCACTTCGTTCACGATCGATGGTAGTACTCGCTCGTCATAGTCAGTACCCAGGGTCCGGTATATTTGTGGGAGGGCTTCGACTCGTGGACGGGATAAAACACGACATGTGATGTTGACCATCTGCAGATCTTTGGTCCCAGTCAGGGAGGCAACGTTACGTGGCTTTGCGCGGACATCGTAGTCGATAGGTGTCTCAAACCACGGTATTCTGAGATGAGTTCCTAGAAACTGTCAATAATTACACGGAGTGAACGACCTTGGTGTTCAAACCTTCACCATAGATTTCTTTGCTCACACCAGATATTCTCTTGTACTTGATCGCGCGATGACCACCGTCAACTGTAAATGGTCAGTCATACAGCCATACCCTCATATAAATCGCAAGCGTAAAGACTCACCGTTGAAGATGGAATTCGAGAGCACAACACCGCCGAGGCCGAGAGCAATCAATAGTAGAACACCTCTTCCGGCAGCGGCGCCTCCAGGAACACCACCACTACCGCCGCGCTGCTGGAGCGTCCGTTGCAGTCTTTGCAAGTGCTCCCTGGGATCGTAGGCCATGGCTGTTGGGTTGGAGCGGCCACGAATTGAGATGATGGGAGTAATTGGGAATAAGAAGAGCAGGCTCCTTGATTGCCCTCGTAATCGATTTTTGGACGAGGACGCCGTAGCGCAGATGAGCTAGGACAATGTCTTTTGGTCAGACGAACCATGTCCCAGGATGATTAGGCAATGATGACTGTCAGACAAAGCCGGTCATACATTCCCCGGTTACGGCGGAGCACTTAGTCCTTGCGCTGCCTTGCTACGTCAAAGCATAAAGACCAATTCCCCCAACCCCAACTTGAACTTTACCCAAATCCGAGGTTGGTTCGCCTAGGAGTGCTTTGTTCACTGTTTGTTATTAACTTCTGAGTTCAGTCTGGTTCTAATTCTGATAATTCTCTCCTCCTCTACTCCTACACTTCAATTCAACGGTTGCACAAGTCATTTCCATCCTGCCCAGTTTACCCACCAACACCATGGCTCCAGGTCAAAGCCGCAGTGTTTTCGTCGGCAATATCCCATTCAGTAAGTCATCAATCACAACCAATGCGTCATTTATCGAGCCTGTACTAACTTATTCCGTAGACCTGAGCGAGGAGAACATTGTCAAGATCCTCTCCTATGCTGGAACGGTGGTCAAGTTCAGACTCATGTCAAACCCAGATACGGGCAAGTCGAAAGGCTTTGGATTCGCTGATTTCGCCGACGCCGACGCTGCTGCCACCGCAGTCAGAAATCTAAATGACTATGAAATCGATGGGCGCAAGATCCGTGTCGATTGGCCTCACAATAATGAGAAGGATTCGGTTCCTTCCAACTACGATCAATCCGCTCAGCCCAGCGATGGCTTCCAAGCCGGCGGTCCCAATGCTCTCCCTCCACTCCCCGCTGGAGTCGATCTCCCCCCCAATCTACGGGCAGCCGATGCCATTTCACAAACCCTCAGTTCGCTTCCAGCACCACAACTACTCGAAGTACTCACACAGATGAAAGCGCTAGCTATCTCAGATCCCGTAAAAGCCACCTCCCTTCTCAAAACCGCGCCGCAACTGTCATACGCAATTTTCCAGGCCTTGATCCTGATGAACTTGGTTGATCCAAAGGTGCTTGCACAAGTCGTCGAGCAAGCCACAAGGCCCGCCCAATCTGCGAATATCCCTCCACCACAACCCAATCCTCAACAATATCCCGGCTATCCCCCACCCATGCCGGGTCAGATGCCGCCTAGGCCAGCACAGCAGTACGCGCCGACTCCAGTACCACAGCAACAAGCACCTGCGCCGCCTCAACCCCAGGTGCAACTGTCTCAGCAAGAAATGATCCAGCAAGTCCTTGCCATGGATCAAAGGACAATTGACTCTTTGCCTCCTACTGAAAGGGCACAAATCATTCAGATCCGTGCACAAATGGGTGTTAGATGAGGCACCAAATATGGAAAGGTTACACTCAACACTTCGATACGGATTTCATGATTAGCCTGTTGGAGTTCTCCCGCTGTTTGGTCTTGGATGGCAGAAAGACTAAATTCTTCTGATAACCGCGCAGATCAGACTTGGGTATCCGACGTGAAACATCACATCGTGGGTCACCCCTCGTGAGCCAACAGGCTTGGGACAAGACTGGCTCTTCGGTACTGGAAACCTCATCCACTACCTCGAAGCAACCATTGTGTAGTCTACTGCACTGCAACACTGGTCCGAGTGTACGCGTTACACGTTCAGGCCAAACACGGCACATATGCGGTACGAAGGAGCAACGTCAGACTAACTCCCGAACTTTGGGGGGATAGGTTTAGCCTACCATCTACCTACACTAGTTTCCAAATGAGAACCGTCGAGGCAAGACAGGACAGAGCCCAACGAATGTGTTGAGTTCAATATCGGCTGGATATGTGAAAAGTCTCGAGACACAGGGAGACAAGAGACAAGCATTCAGGTGGTCTTGAATCTATGGATTTTATCTCATTATCGTAGTCAATCAAGGATAGTTGAATCAACGCGCACACAGCGCTGAGGGTATCGAAATCCTCGCAATCACACAAATAGTCATGAAATCACACATGAGACATTTCTGTTGCCCCTTAGAGCTACTTAGTATTCTTCCGTCCTCATCGCAAATGACAACGAGAAATGAGGGAAAATGCTCATTCCTTAGCAAGTACAGCTCCGTGTCTAGAGTATTAGAGCTGTCTCAGCCCCGCCTCGCACTAGGATCTCCACCACCAGGCACAGTAGCATCGGGACCGGTACTGCTCAGCGGACTAGTGCCGATGCCCTCATCCGTCATGCCAGTGGACGGCCTGAGTGGGCTGCCTTTGAGATTATTAAGGCCACCTTCCCGCTTCAGCCACGCCGTCCTACTCCCACTACGGGCTCTATTCTTGCCATCTAGCTGGCTCAGCGCCACAGGAGGCATGGGGGAGGGGGATGGTCGCGGGTCTGGGCTCGGGCTCGGGCTCGGCGATGCCTGGAAATCGGACATCGTGGGGATAGACCTTACGCTGGCGTCGCGGGGACTCCATGATCCTGGCCTTGCCCCTGGGCGGACTCCCGATGGACCACCACTGACGCGTCTGGCACCGTTCAATCCACTTCCGCCAATCGGCGTACCTCGTGCACTCGAACCAGCACTCCGGGGCGTATAGTGCTCACTCACATGATCAGGATACGCGGAGCCCTCGGCTGCGTATCTGTCCAGATACTCCTCACCACGGCGTTTGACAGGGCTCTCGTCGTAGGGGTCCCAGCCGACGCGTCTCCGGGCATTTGCGCGGAGCGCCTGCCGGTAGTTTTCATCCCCTCCGGCTCCGGTGGATGCGGCTTCCTCGAGAAAGAAGTTCAGTAGTTCGTCTGTTATGCTGAGGTGTGATTGTTGTTGGAATTGTTGGAGGGAGGTCAGGCGGAGGAGAAGTTCGAGGAGTGACAGCGATGTGCGGATATGGTTGGCCCAGGGTGGTTGGTGGGATGCCGGGAGGGGCATGGATGGCGAGAGGGCTTGCTCGGGGCTGGGATATTCGGGTGACGGAGACGACTTGAGGTTCATTCCTGAGAGTGAGGCTGCGAGGTTAGATGGTGATGGGGATGCTGTGAGTGCAGCTGATACATTATTTTCCCGGGTATCGAGTTCGGAGTCAGAATCACTAGCTTCGGATTCAGTGTAGACTTCGAGGGCGATCCATTCAGGATCGAGAGACGGTGGGAGGCGCCAAGGGTCTCGTGTGTTTTCTGGATGATCATCATGGAGATATTGGTGATTGGGGGATTTCTGAGTGCTGAATTCTTGAGAATCTTGAGCTTTCTCATTGCTAGCCGCATCCATCATCCTTCTCGGAGGTATGGCGTTGAGGTCTCTTTTGAGGAGAAGCACTGGGTGGTTATTCTCCGCATCAGATGCGATGTTAAGGACTTTGCTGGTGTCTGCGTAGAATATTTTGGAAATCTCGTGGATTGGAATCATCTCACGCACACCAGCGAGCTTCACATCATCAAATGGTCCAGGTTGTGCTTCATCTTCTTCAAATTCATGATATCGATCATCATCGAAATCTTCAATGATCATTAGCTGGTAGGCATATTCATCGGCGTGTGCGTCGGCGGGAATTATTGGAGCCGATGCATAGATATTCGGACCAGTTCCTGTAGAGTGTATTGAAGCCGAAGGCATCCCCTCAGCCGACCAGCTGGTGTGAAAGACGACGTCAAGTGGCACTCGTCGCAACTTTACACTAGCCTTGTGCATGACCTCTTTCCATGTAGTCTCTCGGATTTCATCCTCATTCTGCGGCCGGTCATGCCCTGCGAAGAGCATGTAGACTGTCAGGCTGAAGGTAGGTCCAATTTGCACGGCTTGGTCAGTATTAAGTGAGTATTGAGTATCACCAGCTGTAAGGAAAGTACTGGCTTGTAACAGCCGAGATGGAGACACGGTATGTGGCAATGAGGTAGACAGGCTGACTCCAGAAGTGGTGATAGCCAAGCTGATCAGCGGGACAGCATCCTCGATTCTATCGAGCAGCTTTTTGGTGTCAGATGCAATAGATTTGAGCTCCAGTTCATTGTTTGCCTTAGTCTGGCTGTTGAAGCTTGCTTTCTTGGCTGCTTCAGCAGAGGCGTTTGCCGCAGCTAGTCTTTGGGCCAGAGATTGGATCTCGAAGCGGAGTTCTTTCGTTAATGCCACGGCCGACTCTAAGGATGTATTCCCACGAGCTGCAATCAACTCGATCATGTCAATTGCAGGAGCTATGATTTGAATCTTGTGCTGGAGACGTTGTTGAAGTAATTGGACTTCATCTCGTGCAGCACTTCTTGGAGTATTGCTCATGAGCTTCGCCGACTGTCTGATAGCAAATGATGCCGTGAGACCGATTCCTGAGCGGATAGCATAGTTCATAGCATGTTGAGTGACTTTTCCAAGAAAAGCATCCATCTTGACGGAGGTAGACAGGTGAGACACTTGAGATTTGAGATTTGAACGAAAGACAGCCCAGATGGATCAATGAACGCATTGGTGGAAGGGGCTGTCCGTTTGGTACTCAAGCAGCATGGCGAGGGACCACCGCCCGCGGCAAATCAGGAACCAAGTACGTACAGAACGAGCAGGCAGCAAGAGATGTCTAAATACTATACCCGAATCAATGCCCTCTCTATGAGATCCTTGGAATTACTAGTATTGGTTTAAGCCTGACGGTCGAGATTTTGAGTGCCAGAGGCATTCCACAGGCGTTCATGCGACGTCATTGGGAGTCATTCGTGATTCACCAGCCTTGCCAAGCCCTACAGGAGAAAGCTAGTCCCAATGCAGACTAAGTGCGCCCTCCCGTCCAAAAATGCAGCCCGACGTCCTGTGCATCTTGATTCCTGCATCCCAAGTCAAAAGAGTCGCTTGCCCCTCCAACCCTCGAAATCGAATTTGATTCTTTTTCACAAACCCCATATCTACATTTCAACACACCTTTCTCCAGAGGCTATAGATTCACCCCAGTGCTCAATCCTTGTTTTACCGCTTTCCATCATGGCAGGTAACTTCGATTCTTGGGAAGATGCTGCCGCCCAGGACGAAGATCTTTCCAGGCAGACCCAGCAAAACCTGAACATTAACGCCAACACCTTCAGACCCGGTGCTGCCTCATTTCAACCGGGGGCTACCTCCTTCCAGCCCGGGCAGCCATACCAGTCAAATGGCTATCAACAACCCTATGGCTACGGGCAACAACAACAACAACAACAGTTCAACCAATATGCACAGTATCAGCAGCAGCAGACTTACAACCAATACCCTCAATATCAACAACAGCAACAACCAAACTACAACCAAAATTACAACAGCGGCCAATTTGCGGCCTACAACCAGACTCCTGGTGGGTTTCAGCCAAGACAAGGCGCCCCCATCAGCATTGCAAAGCGTCAAGATGCTGCTCAGGCTGCCCCAACACAACAGCCAGCTGCTCAGCAGGCTCAGGCTCAGGCCACTGCCGCACCGGCCGCTGCTCAAACACCTCCCTCTACCTCAACCTCCAAACCAGCTCCAGCTGCGGCACCTCCCAAGGCTAAGGTCCTCTCCATCGGCGTTCCCACATCTGCTTCTACCACTCCCAAAAAGCCTGCGTCCCCTACAACAAAAGAACCTCCCACCAAGGAGGCTGGTTCTAAGGTGGCAGCTGCGAAGGCAGTAGAGAAAACAGGTGAAAAGGTAACAGGGAAAAGTTCTCCTGCGCCGTCCTCGGGCAAGTCTTCGCCAACCCCAGGCGATGCCAAAAGGGCCAGACCGCAGAGGAGCTTGCTCAGGAACAAACTGCGGATGTCGACGCATCGGTCCTGGAAGAAATGTATGGTAAAGAACATGTGAACATCATCTTCATTGGCCACGTCGATGCCGGAAAATCAACCTTGGGTGGCCAGGTCTTGATCCAGACAGGTATGGTAGACGAACGGACATTGGACAAATACAAACGTGATGCAAAGGATGCCGGTCGTGAGACTTGGTACATTTCTTGGGTTCTCGACCTTAACAAGGAGGAAAGAGCCAAGGGTAAAACGGTCGAGGTGGGTCGTGGCTTTTTTGAGACTGAAAAACGACGATACACCATCCTCGATGCCCCTGGTCACAAGACTTACGTGCCCAACATGTTAAGTGGTGCAGCTCAGGCAGACGTTGCCATTCTCGTCATTTCAGCTCGGAAGGGCGAATTTGAAACTGGATTTGAAAAGGGTGGCCAAACCCAAGAACACGCCATGTTAATTAAAACGACTGGTGCCAAGGAGCTTGTCGTTGCTGTCAACAAAATGGATGATGTGACTGTTCAATGGTCAAAAGAACGCTATGATGAAATCGTTGGCAAACTAAAGCCTTACCTTAAGAAGCGAATTGGCCTAGAGTCAACTTTCATGCCTATTTCCGCGCAGACAGGTCTCGGCGTTAAGGACAAGATCCCCAGCGATGTTGCTAACTGGTACAAGGGTCCTTCTCTCCTCCAATTTCTTGATGGCATGGCCAAGATTCAACGAAACCTGAATGCCCCCTTTATGATGCCTATTGGCGCCAAATATCGTGACATGGGTACAATGGTCGAAGGACGTGTCGAGGCTGGAGTGATCCAAAAAACAGCCTCGTACATCATGATGCCAAATAAGGAAGAAGTCGGTATTTCTGCATTGTATGGTGAAACGGAAGAAGAAATTCCGCACGCCACTTGCGGCGAACAAGTCCGGCTACGACTGCGTGGTATTGAAGAAGAAGACATCATGCCCGGTTTCGTGCTGTGCTCACCCAAGCGTCTTGTCCACTGTGTGCGAGAGTTCGAGGCTCAGATCAACATTGTTGACCTTAGGTCTATCCTCTCTGCGGGGTTCAACTGCGTGCTGCACGTCCATGCCGCGACCGAAGAAGTTACCTTCGCAGCCTTGTTGCATAAACTTGAGCCAAAAACCGGACGTAAAAGCAAGAAACCCCCACCATTCGCCGCCAAAGGCCAAAACATCATTGCAAGATTACAAGTGACGAGCGGTGGTGGCAAGATCTGTGTGGAGAGATTCGAAGACTATCCCCAACTTGGTCGATTCACTCTGCGAGATCAGGGACAGACCATTGCTGTGGGCAAGATTACCCGACTGATACTAGATGAAGATTAAACGGATCGCGATCAACGATTCGAGCCCAGCTTGCATGATATCATTAACTTGCTCCCCAACTGGTAGAGGATGAGCGAAAGATGATGATAATCAGATAGCATGAAAACAAGATAACGACGGCCATGATGCATTGCGATGGGGATTGGTGGGATTGGGGAGAGGTTGAGGGCTGAATAGACATGAGTTGATGAAAGTCGCCAGTTATGAAAAGTCATGGTGGTCTGTTGCCCAGGCGGTCATATGTATGTAAGGATGCAGTGCAGCGCGTGGCGGATGGATGAATGAATAAAACGACAGGTTCAATCCTGAATGATGATGATCAGAGTGCCTTGAAATCACCGCTGGATTACAAGTACTTCCCTATTCATAGATGTGTTCATATGTGTTGCAGATAGGTACCCTAGGTATCATACGCATGCGAGAAAGCCTTGGAACGAACGGGCTTCCGAGAGGCTTCAGCGAGGTTTCGAGGGGGTTTTGATTGACATCGAACCGCTTACGGTGTCAGTGTTGAGTTCATGAGTACTGTGGGTAACGTACCTTAGGTACTTACATGCATACTTGTACTACATCGTAACATAGGTAGTCGCAATGCAGTTTCGGTCGCGCCTTCCTTTCCTGCTACATATGTAGTAAGGAAGACACGACGTCTGTCTTCCAAAACTAACATTTAAACTAAAATTTTGTTGCATGAGGATGAGAGACCTGGTACACTAGTTAGTATTAATATATATTGTCCCCGAACCGTCGACGCCGACGACCTTTTCGCTGACTCACGCCCCGCCGCCTTGTTCTCACGCTAACGACCATGTAGTCGATCCGCTCCCTTGTCCGCTCTCTTCTGCTCCCTCACGTGCCGGCAAGGCTCCCGTTCGGGCTCCAGTCCCACAGGCGCCAATGTCGCGCATATCTAGCCTTGTAGTAACTTTACCCAATATTACATCGATAGTGGCTCGTTTGGGCCCTGGACGAAAGGTGGGATCCCTGAGAGGATGCCCTTCTACGTTGCTGGATGGGGTTAACTAAATCCCCTGGTTCTGTAGGACAATGCCTCTGATCCTCTTTTCCTCCTACCGTCCTCCCTTTCTTTCTCTTCCCTCTCCCTCCACGTCTCGTGTAAATAACGCTTCCTATCTAGTCTTCTAAGCGCCTAAACGCACCTTCCTCACGTTTGGTTGAACTTTAACCCTCTCTCCCGAGTTGACAGGTACCCTTCTAATATTAAGCTTCTATCAGACCACAGTATAAAATATATAAGGATATATGGCCGCTGTACGCATCGTCTTAGTTTTCCTTGCCGCATTCAGTACCGGGACCATCCCGTACAGTCTCTAGCAGAAAGTTCTGAAACCGATTTGTTCTGGCAACCTGAACACTGGTTTTCCACTTTCGATCATGCCAAACGGGAATCACACCTTTCGGGTTTAATTCCCATTGCACTACCTGAGTGTTATGGCTGATCATCCTTTCTTGGGTATGGAAGGCAGCGGCGCAGAGCACCCGACCCTCAATAGCGCACCAGGACCAGGATGGGGCTCGATATTCAAGAGATTGCTCTTCAATTTTTCGTGGTCATTCGAGAGTTAACTTGCCAACAGAGGTCCGTGAGCAAGATGCATCTATTGCCTCGTTGCACAATGTTTCTCTCGAACTTGGCGATATTACTCTAGAGATAGAGAGGAAGAGAGACCACAAAATGAACATGGAGAGTAGGCACGGTGAGTATTTCTAAGGTCGCAGTGAAGGTTGGGGCAGTGTGCCACCACAGACTTCCCCTTCTGAGACATTAACAATATAACCAAGGTCCGCTCAAGCCAATTCCTTTGTATTTACGCATGCAGAGGGATGTGTTTCGAAGCCGGCTAGCTCTGAGCCCGCAACCATCTGTCGAACTCCGGCCTCTTCGGCGTCACTGAGATCTACATCAAGCGCTGCCCAATTAGCCTCCAGATACTCAATCTTCTTGGTTCCTGGAATCGGGAAGATGTCATCTCCCTGCTTGAGAATCCATGCGAGAGCCAGCTGGGCCGAAGTACATCCCTTCTTATCCGCCAGAGCCTTAAACTGATCGACGACCTTGAGATTCTTCTTTAAGTTGTCTTCTTGGAAGCGAGGAACCCATTTGGTACGGATATCGCCTGCCTCGGAAATTGACTCCTTGCCCGTCACTGTTCCTGTGAGCAGGCCTCGGCCAATGGGCCCAAAGCAGACGACAGCAACCCCAAGCTCTCGGCAAGTCTGAAGAAGGTGGGTGCCGCGTTCCCCTTCGATGTCAAGCACGAAAGCCGAGTACTCAACTTGCACCGCAGCGACGGGTACAATTTTGTAAGCACGACGGAGGGTACTCGAGCTCAGCCCACATAATCCAATATGTTTGATCTTGCCTTCTCTAGGATGCGTTAGATATTATCACGTTGTAAGTTAACAAAAAGGAAAGCCGGTGAGAGCTTACGCTTTCAGATCCGCCATTGCTCGCATCGTTTCCTCGATAGGCGTTTCAGGGTTGATATGATGGACATAGACTGATTGGTTTAATATCAAGGATTAATGATAATACACCGATATCATATTTCAACGGGCTCATATCGCGGACTTACATAGATCAATGCAGTCGACGCCAAGCCGCTTGAGACTCTCGTCACAGGTCTTCTTGCAGTACTCAGCGGAGCTGTCGATTCCCTCCAACTGGAGATTCTCCCCCATTATGATTCCAAATTTTGATGCAAGGAAGATTTTGTCTCTCTTTCCAGTGCGCTGGAACCACTTCGCCAACATTTCCAGATTGTCCCCGTAAATGCTGCGATGGATTAGTGTCTCATGCCTAGGGCAACGTGCTCGGAGGCTTACTCGGCAGTATCCCAGAATGTGTCTCCCAGCTCAAGGGCCCGGTCCAGGATGCTAAATTGCTCTTCGTCGCTGGGCCGACCACCATGAGCGCCAGCAATCGTCATCAGCCCGAAGCCCATTGGTGGAATGCTTGGGCCATCTTTTCCTAGCTTGTGCAGTAGGACGGGTTTCGTAGCCATGATTATTTCCAGCGAAGTGAGTTGGGGCTGATAGGGAAGGGAAGAGCGTCAACTCTTGATCTGAGTACAGCACAAATTCCAGACAGGTAGAGGAAAGGAGAACACGATATTTATCGTCTTGCAGAGCAAATGGTGCCCGGAATTAGAGGACGAAGCTGCCCCCGTCAAGTCCATGGGTTCATTCGAGGGTGCATATCAAATCCGTGATATATTTGGACTTTGTAAGTGTGTCGTTCCGTTCAACACCTTGTATGTAGATAACCAGCCTGTGGCTTGTAGGTCTAACCAATCATCGTGTCGAAACCCCGATCAGACCAATAGCATAGCTAAGCCCTGGTACTTTATGCCACGTGCCACACCAAGTTTCAGCCAATCATTTGGCGATTTTGTAGCGCGACAGATAGACGGAAGTCTCTTGAATTCTCTAACTTCCTGGAACGTCAGCTTGAGAACAATGGTTAACAAGTTGCATAAGTAGCCATATCGTGACTTTGATTGATGGGCGGAGCTATTCAGCTGTACAAGCCTAGGGTTCGTGGCGGCGTGCGCCGGGTACAGGTGAAGACTGGCTGCCGAACTTGCAAGTAAGTCTCCTGGTTGCGTCGACAGCAAGCAGCATTGAGCAGCTCGAGAGAGGCTGACAACTATGGCAGGATTCGAAAGATCAAGTGTGATGAAACCCGTCCGGCTTGCTATCGGTGCGTTTCAACCGGTCGGGTTTGTGATGGCTACGGCGTGTTAGGCAGCGAAGTGAACTTCTACATTAATCCACAACTTGCCCCGGGTTCTATTGGCAGCGTTGGCTATCTGCAGAGCGCGCGTGTCGTCTCACTCACTAGAACCACGGAAGACCGGGAGATTCTTGAGTGGTTCAAATACCGCACATCCAAGAAGATACCTGGCGCCTCCATCCTGGCCATCTGGGACCCGCTACTCTACTCCGCATGCTTGAGCGAGCCTGCCATACTGCACGCAGTCCTGTCTCTGAGCTCTGTCCACATGAGAGAGGTTTACGAGAGCGACTACGGAAGACGGATATGCGATACCCCTGACAAACAGGAACAGTTGACACTGCAGCATTATACCAAGGCCATTCATCATCTGCAGCCGCCGTTCGCGATCAAGGATAAGGCATCGGCACGTACGGCTCTTATGACCTGCTTCGTTTTTGTGTGCTTAGAGCTCCTTTGCGGGAACTTAGCGACAAGTCAAACCCATCTCGAGAATGGGTTGAAACTCCTCAGAGAGTTAGAAATTCCTGTCACTAACGGCAATGGAGCTCTGCTCTTCGAGCCTGTTCCCGGTTCTATCGACGATGCTATCATCAGGGCCTTCTTCCGCCTAGATCTCCAGTCAAAGCTATTCCGAAATAGTTATCACCATCCATGTCAGGTTCTGCAAATATCCGAGCATTCGTCATGTCTTTCGAGTTTCCGATCGGTCAACCAGGCGTGGACGCAAATTGAGAAGATATTCGGCAGAATATTCAATCTTACCGAGTTGGCGCGACGTCAGCAGGTTTCTAGCCATGTCCTTTTGGAACAACCATCTTCCTTGGTATCGTATCTAGCAAAGATTCAGATGGAGATTTCCAGGTGCATTGACACGCTTGAAGCGTCTAGAAACTCCATGCAGGACCAAGACTCAAGAGGTCTGGCTTACGGCCTGCTATTCGTATACTCCAATATGGCGGCCATCATGGCGGACACTTGCCTGCGTTTAGAAGACGAATCTGTCTTCGATTCTCATACGCAACGATTCATCTCCATTCTTAGCAAAGCCATAGTCATGTGGAAAACAGGCCGATCCGAACATCCAGCAGAGCCCCTCTCCTGGCCACGCATCTACATGTCACGCTCCATCGTCGACATTGGATGGATAGCTCCACTCTACTACACCGCTCTTAAGTGTCGTGTCCACCGCATCAGGCTCCAAGCTATCAGGCTGATGGAAACAACCTCATACCGAGAAGGCATGTGGGATTCGAAAATAGCTTCATTTGTCGCGCGCAGGGTCATGGAGATTGAAGAAGGTGACTTTTACAAGGATTTAGGCCCTATTGATGACTTCTCCCTTTCTAGCTCTCCTGAGATTCATGACCTCTCTTTGCCGACATCGCCGCGGCTTAACAGGATATGTGAAGTCCGCGTAGCCTTGTCTAATGGCCCAACCGATCCTATACTCCTACACTATAGACAAGCTCAAACGGCATGGGAAGATACATTGATATTCATAAGCGGCAGCCATAATGCATAGATCTTTAATGGAGAGAATATATTTCTTAATACTTACTAGATACCTCCCTCTCTAACACTAGTTTACTAAAGTTAAAGAAGGTATTAGAGAGAGGTACATAGTATTTATATAGTATTTATATATATTAAGAACGAGGGGTTGAATGTAGTAGTACTTAGTTACTTATAAATACTAGAGAATAATTCTAAGAGAGATCTCTCTAGAGTCGCTATATACTTAGGACTTTAAAGTATTCGCATCACTCGTTTCTATCGTTTCAGCTAACATACCTCTCGGCTAACAGCGACGAATCCAGATGACCCCTGCGAATTAAGTTAATTCTTTGATGATACTTATGTGTTTCAACAGTGGTGGCAGACGTGAAGTATCTGTCGGTGTTTCCCCCACCATCAAAAGCTGTGAGCATGGCCGCTGACTTACTATGTACTTGCAACGCCGTGATCTTTGCTTGTCGTCCCTAGGCGATCATGGCATGACAAATTCCAGTTGCTGGTCACTTGGGCCGTGGATATTGGTCAGTCGCAAGACCGAGGGTTGCATTCATGTGCATAGTACCTATGTATGTATTTCGTGTTTCGTAGTGCCATCGACACAGTCGGTGTCTTTTCGAGTATTATTGTCTTCTAGAATGAGGCAAAATGGGAAGCAGAAAGACGAAGGGCAACCGGTTGGAAAGAGGCCAGCCAACTTATGTAGTCAGCTACATTATTTATAGTACCTAGGTGCTGCAAGTACCAGTCGGGCCGGGGCTATGGGCGTCAGGCATGCTCAGGGGGAAGGTTGGGAAGAGGCAGACCTGGAGGGACCACGGCAGGTCGCAGCCAAATCACTCGGCCCTCGTTGGTGAGTCAAGTATGTAGTCTCAAGTGCGGCTTAACAACTAGAAGGAAGTATTGGGTCATGCCTTGAGCTGAGAATCATATCACCAAAAACTCTTTGGGGTTCTTTTGAACGCTATTAGGCAGGAAATACTCGTACCCTATCCCTGCCCACCATCGTCCTGCCAAAAGTGAAGTGAGGATCAAGGCAGGCGCGCCAACGCCAGTAGTACTACAATGAAGTCAACTCCATCTCTCTCGGGCGAGGGAAAGAGCAGTGGTCACACTGACAGACTACATAGTACAAGTAGGCATAGCACGACATATAGTACTAACCTACGTCGGCACTTAGTACTCCGTACTATATAGTACCTAGTGGTCAGATTATTACATCCCAAGCTGTCACGCTGAGACCATCAGTCACTTGCTGGTATTCACCTATCAAGGTAGGTACTATGTATCTCTCAGTCCTACAGGTCACTGATCAGATTACTGCTTCAAAACGTCAGCTTTATTTCCCCCTTGTTTTCTTCGAAAACAGGGCCACTTTTTACGTTCCACGGTACGTTACATAGTATTTCCTCCACAATGTATACCTTCCCTCTGACAGAACTTGGACAGGATACTGTAGTTCGTGACTGGTCAGCACCAGCATCATTGACCAGAATGGAAGCGTCCATCACTATGGAAGAAACAAAGGCTTTGTCCAAAACTTTTGCCGTCACAGAAACTCAGAGTAACACGTCGAACTCGTCTCCAGAACATCGAGCACCCACAACACGGAAGCCCAAGACCCCACTCAAAGACAAAATGGGAGACTCAACACTCGACAAGTATAGCATTGCCAGTGACCGGAGTGAGGCAGAAAACCGCCACCGAGCTGCTGCTCAGTTGAAGGCCTTCAAGGCAGAGCGTCGAAAACTTCGTCTTCACTACATACGGAAATTGAAGGAACGACTGCGCAGGATGGAGGAAGCAATCAAGAAGGAAAATGCGGACAACATTGAACCAGCAGTTCCACTGGATCAAGTTGTGATGGAGGTGATCCGCAACTTGGAGGAATCGAACATGGAGAAGATCGACCAGGAGTTGCAGAAACATCTCGATGGAATTCAGGCTCTCTGCGCAAAACTCAGAAAGTGAGGCAGGCCGTATCCTGTTCTGGGAAGGAAAAGCGGACGCCATTGCATGATTCACAAAGGCTGTGCACCTGCGGCAGTATTTGAGCCTAAGATGGTAATGGCCTTGAGTCACATACACCAAGTGTACCAAATAGTCAGATCGTATCATGAGCTGAAATAGAGAGAAGTCACATGTCAACCAGCCTATAAATTAATTGGTAGTGACAGTCAGTGACCAGGCCAGAAAGTCACTTTCCCTTCGAATTCTTGATTCACTCACCTTTCTACTGGATCTGAACCCCTTCATCTCTACTCATCGCTCGCTAAACAAACACTGTCAAACACCCATATTAAATTCCAAGGTTCTTTCCGACGCACACATTGTCAAGTCTCTCGCCGATAGCAGAGTCCTCAAGAGTAGTGCCATTTCGAGAGAGTGAGTACGACTTGGAATACCGTGAGAGTGTTCACATTGAATGAGATGTGCTCCTGACATCTGACCAGGAGAGCCATGCCTCAATACAGTGAGGAGCAAGCACGGCGCATGCTTGAGCTAGTTGTCGCGGCACTTGACATAAAACCCGATTCTCCTCCCGAGAGTTTCACCCTCTTGAACGAGCTTCGTGACAATTTTGAGTTCGGAGTCCGCTTGCTACGGGGTGGTCACGGATTGGCAAAAGACATCGAAAGCGCCAGAATCAGGATTGAAGAGCGGATCAAGATGAGCAAGAAACGAGAGCAAAGAAAAGTGGCAATTCGCCAATTTCATGAGGCTGCCAAGAAGATGGCAGCAGAGGTTCAGCGGCTTATCGATCTGCAAGGCGATGGCAATGAGACTGACTCGGAACCCTTATGCCTGGAAAGCCGGAAGAGAAAGCGAGAGGGCTCTGAGGAGGTAAATGAAGATTGGTATGATCTTGATGCCTTGGACAAGGAATGGGCAGAGCTTGAGGCTTTGCGCAAGGAAATGAGGAAATAGGGCGCAAAGAGTGTCTATTCGCCTCCCACACAAGATCCGAAGCAAGTCGTCGCGGAGGATGTAACATCAACGATCACCAGATCTTGCGAAATCTGTGATCTGGTCAATCGAGTGGTCCTGGGATGTCTCTGAACAGGCTGGCCAACAAGTTGAGGATGGGTGAGAGGATGGATCCAGCACAGTCTGGGATGTGTCCATTCATCCAGTCAGAAATACTCAGCTTTAAGACTTTATATGTGCCGGGCTAGATTCTCGGGTTACACATGGAGCGTTGATGTTCTCAACAAATATGGACTTGTGGGATTTCGAAGGTGGTACAAGAACCAACGCAAGGATGGCTTCGGTTGATAAAGACAATGCTAGCAATGGCAGAGCTATATAGGGGTCGAACCTATTAGCACCATCAATACCATTCATGGCTGCCAACACCAAACCAGTAGCAGTGTCCCAGGCACTTGAAGTGTTGTTAGTGATGTGTGAGGTTCAAGCTTGCAGAAGCAGGATACGCGCCAAGAATATCTCCCGCCTTTCGATATTAGGAATAGTGGCTTTTTCAGATTTAGCGTCTCGTCTACGTCAGGCATCTGCCCCAGCGTCCCTGCGCTAATAAGTAAATAATAAAGAGGCAAGGGATTTCCTGGGGTCGCGCCAGGCGCGTTCTTTCTCGATCTCCTCCCAATCCGTGTGGGCTTCGACGACCATTTCAAAATCAACTCTCACTCTCTGGATCGCACCCGACTTGGGTTGTCACTGCTATAATGGATAGTCCCTCACTTGTGGACGTGGGTCCTCTAGCATCAGAGAGCGACTCTCAATATGAAACCCCGCAGGTCGAAGCCATCCAACCTCGATTCATGGGAGAGGTCGATGCTCCAAATCTTCCCTCGACAGAAACCCAACCCTACCAGACATTTTCCATTCCTCAGCAGCGTCGGTTCAAGACCTTCCCTTTACTGCAGGTCTATCTCGATCACTGGACGATGGCTCGTGGTTATGCGCTGAGAATAGATAGCCGGGGGAAGAAGGGCAAAGATGGATTACCCAACTCCTACTATCTCTGCTGCACCAAGGCAACCAATCGAACTAGTTATGTTAGCAAAGGCCAACGGAATAAGCCTAGTCACTCTACTGGTTGCACCTTCAAAATGACCATTGGACGTGACTTGGACCACGATCCACCATACTATTATATTCGCAACCACCATGATCCCAACAGCCACAACCATGAGCCCATGCCGATACCAGCAGAGCATGCAAATATTCAACGGCTTTATATCCAAGGAAGAGAGGCCCGGCAGAAGCTCAACACAGCGGTGGACCGAGTGAAGGCCGCCTTAGACAAGCTGATCGAAGATGAGGGTGAAAAAGATGACTGGGCATCAGGTGCTGTACTCGCGAGCGAGGAAACACGAACCAAGAAAAATGAGGAATGCGACAATGCACTTGCCAGTCTCGAAGCCGCAAGGGCAGATCTGAAGCGGTACTACGGAGAGATGAAGACCAGCCCAGAGCCGAAGAGAAAAAAGCAGCGCGTGATGTGAATTGATAATTGGAACCAACCCGAAAAACCTCTAAGTACCGTCAGTCGACAAACGGTATCTCACATCGAATTGCATTATTGAGTCCTCAAATAAGGACGCTTTTACAGCTGTGCAGACTATGGGTGGACGAGCATTATATCACCGGGAAGCCCAGAGGCTTGTAGCTACTTTGCTGGGGTATTTTAGCATTTGCATGGAGGATCAAGTCCAACGAAGTCTTTCAACTTTCAGCTTTCAAGCCCAGGTGTTGCTGTAAGTCCTAAAGCCATTCATCCCTGCCTTGCCACCATTTGAGATGCATCTAAACTCGGACAGCAGTCTCTCTTCACTTTCAACTCGGCTTTTACCTGAACTCCTCCTCACGTATTGATTTCACACTCGCCTCTTGGTCGACTTCATGTTGGGGGGAGGTACAGAGAGCTTGTATCTAGTCACTCTTTCTCTCGCAGCCTTTATTGCCGAGGCTGAGTCAAGCTGCTGTCACCAACCCAATATGGAAAATTCACTTGAATTCGAAATCCGTGATCTCTTTTACGAGATCATGGCTGTGCTACAAGAGCCCAACAATCCAACATACAAAATCAAGATCGGAGCAAAGATCACACAAGAACTCCACCTGCAGTTGCAAACACATCCAGAATACCACGATAAACACGTTCCTTATCTCACCGCAGCGATGGCACGAGTGGGCAAAAGGCTTTCATTGGAACTGGAGGAAGCGAGCATTACCGCTGAATTGGTGGCGAGCATCGATCAGTTTCTTCCAGGCCATGACGACATCTCTGAGACGCAACCTCTCCAGAAGAGAGCCGCAAAGGAACTAGAGTGTGTTACTGCACCCCGGGTCCAATCGGACGAGTCAGATGAGGATATGCACAGGGGAAAGGCCGGGAATGTCAACGGTCCTACTGCAGATATCTCATTTGGTGCTGGCCCACTTGAAAGTATGCAGGTGAAAAAGCACACAACAGTTGCTCGCAGCAAGTTCGCTGGGAGACCGATCACAGCTTCTCAACTGCGCTGCCTCTGGGCATGCTTTCTTCCACAAAACACCAACAAGATTCGTTCAAGGAGGAACAAAGTGCAAAAGGATCCAGTCGGGTCATAATAGCAGCGTGGTTGAGATTCTTGATTGGAATGTGATATCAGGAAAGCGGCTGGAGATCACATCGAAAATGAGAGAAATGCACTGCTAGGCAGGAGACAGTGGAGATGATGAAAATGGCTAGGTATGCTGATACGAATGTGGCGCCAACAGGTCGCTGGCATGAATAGTCTGTAGGGCAACAGATCAGCCATATTGAGATGAGTAAATGCTGTGAGAGCCCTCTGATCAACGTTCAGCCGCAATGACTGAAAATCTTGAGGATTGATCACTGCTATTCTCGTGGGCACCCAGGCAGTTACTGCCTTGAAGCAGTAACGTAATGCGCGACGCGCTGCGCAGGCGCTCTTACCATACCGAGATCATGGGGCACTCTCTAAAGGCCCGCAGTGCCGCAGCAGGTGAAAGTGTGTTTTCCAGGATACCTAGTAATCTACAGACTACTGGTATAGTATACCATACATTTGGTGGCAGTCGACAAGTCCACCATCCTTCTGTTTAGTACAGTGCAACTCTAGGCAGCCTACTACCCGATTGCAGTAGCAACCACCAGCTGTTGGCTTCAGAAAGGACGTTCATCTCATCGTTCACCTTCCAGGTCGTTCTTTCAATTCAGCATCCAAAACAACATCACTTCTCTTCCACCTCTGCCTATCCAAATCCAAGTATGAAATTATCCTACAGACAGCAATATGGTATCATCCGTCAACAATCCTGACCAATTGGTCCTCCAATCAGAACATGTTCACCTCATCTATGGCCTTCTGGCAGCAATTTCGCTCACCAACAAGACGGAGAAGCAACTCCAGGCAATGCACGATATTGCCTCCGATCTCGGAACCACATTAGCTAGCCTTCAACCGACCTGGCCTCATGAAGCCCAACTCAAAACCGGGGCCGAAATTCTCGAGTGGCGGGTAGAAGAAATCGATCGAAAAGAACTCAGAAACGAATTGCGCACCACTCTTAACGCGATCAACAAAGCTAGCAGGGATTTGATCATCACACACCGTTCACTCGAAGAGTACAAAGTTGATATGGCAATGACAACCACCCGGAAGCGAAAGAGAGAACAATTTGATGAACTGGAACAGAAATTCAGCGACCTTGAACAAATCAGGTTGAAACTAAAGCTTAGCATTCCTGGTGAGAATGATGAGCAAGCAGAGCAACATTTGCGAGAACCAGCCACAACTCCCAAACCGAAAGTAGAGCCCACTGGCTCGGACTGCGTCCCTCCGCCAGTACTTCCCACCTTGGGGAACTCTGCTGTCCCAGAGGGGCCTTCGATAGCAACGAAGCCGTCCTTTCCTGGCCCGTCATGTACCCCTGAGGCTGCTAGAGTGTCAATGCCTGCCCCATCCTCGTCCTCAGATGAGAATGTTCTACAAGATCTGATCGCCCCAAGGGGTCCCAAAGCTCTCAGCACTGCACGGCGCGGTGGTAGGAAGTACTCATACGCTTACCGGGACAGTATCTACAAATGCGTCGCCAGATTGCCCAGTCCATCGGAGGAAGGAGAGCCTTACAACACCTCAGCCGAACGAGGAGGTCATGGGGAAGGTGACGGCAGCGCCCCCGGACCATCGCGTGATCCGCGCCTCCGGCTTGGTGCAATTCAAATGAGGTCTGGTCATGGCCATCATGGTTAGAGTTCCAATGTCCGATTGTTAAGCCAATCATAAAAAGCAGCTGGGGACAACCAAGCCGGCGGAATAGCCATTACTCTGGCGGCCGACATTGCTAGTCCATTCGACTTGTGATTGCTCTTTGATGTATAAATATGGAAGGTTACGGCTGGCAAGGGATATCGACATGACCCCCAATACTATGATGCATGGCAAGTCCAAGTCTCCACAACCCATGCAGAGAACGTGTAAAAATAAATGACAATCGATCGTCAAATTAGCTCGTCAAATCGCGGGAGGATGATCCATAATAGACTTTGATCCACACGGCCTTTGTTCTAGTAAGGTTCATTGTGTCCTTCCGCAGTGCTTTTCCCAGGACATGTGCTATTGTTTGCTACTTCTTTCAAGCTTATTGGCCATCTAGGAACACGTCCCAAATATTGGTTGCTGTCGAAAAGGTTAGCGTCTATAAAAATTCCATAAGTCCCCAATTGAGGCAGCCTTGCTAACTAACACCCCTTGCTGGTATCGCCACATATATATATTTATCTATACACTCGATGTGGCCCCATTGTATGGTGTTGCCTGTGACAGGCTCCGCAAAATGACTGGTAGAACAGCCAACGAAGGTGCCATATACTTTGCATTTGGGAAGTCAACGAATAGTCTGTGACTCTGGCAGTGATGCACTCCTGAATCCGCTGACTGCCTGTGAAATGAGTTCCACATTCACAACCATAACAATGGGAATGGAGGCAGCTCTGCGTGGCAGCACTGCCTCAGAGGGCCGCACAGGTTCATACCATCTCTGCCTCTTCGACTTGTCTTTTCACGATTTCTCAAACCATATCCATCATACTTGATCCATCCTAATTCTTTCTAACAACCCTGTGCGCACAAACACTTGAAAATTTCATCACCTTCCACACGAGAACAAACCCCTTTAATTGTTCCAACCACCAAAGATCCCCGCTTCAAATCGATCTACAACACCGCAGTCACACCAAGTTAGTCTCATTAACACAAAAATGGCACAGTTCAACCAACAGTCGCAAGACCTAGTCTTCGACCTCCTCGCCACACTCAAAAGGGCTAAACCCTCCAAGCACGCCCAGACACCCTCACAAATCGCCACCCAACTCTCCACAGCCCTCGAGAGCAGCTGGGCCCCTGAGACCCTCCAAAACAAACTGAAAGAAGCTTCTTCCCGCATCGAAGCCAAAACCAAAGCAGCCGAGCAGCAGGAAATCATGGACTCGTTCCTGAAAAGCCTGGATGACGCCGCTGGTGTGGGGAAGTCTCTCAGGACTGAGGCCGCGGGCCAACATGACCGGGCCTGCACTGCGACCACAGCGGGTGAATGTGCGGCCAACACTCGCAAGAGAAAGCGGGATCTCTGTGATGATTTGGACCGAAAGATGGAAGAGTTGGATGGAATTCGCAAGAAGCTTCGGGCTGGGTTCGCCTTGGATAGAGAGGACGAAGAGGCTTCTCCTGTCCATGATGACTGGGCTTTTCTCACTTCGCAAACCAACGAGGAGGCTCAGCGTCGATCGACTAGTCCGCGTGCCTCAACAGTGGCGAGAAATTTCAGCGCTTTCCGAGAACAAAGCCTCGTGTCAGAGACTCAAGCTGTGCAGCCACAGTCCCAGGTTCAGTCCCAATTCGGCCACTCTCCAACGTCGCCGAGTCCTGAACCATCCAGCATGCGATCGCCCAGTCCACACACGCGATCAGTGGAGTACAGGCTTGATAGTTCGCAAGCACCTACCTCCGGCTTCGAGACTCAAGCTACGCAACCACAGTTGCTACCCCTCTTCCAGCACCAGGCCATCACTGCCACTACCTCTCCTTCACCTACATCTTCTGATGGCATACTCCTACCTCCGCCCTCGAGAGTTCTTGACGAGGAGGACTTCAGCCCACCTAACACATCTGAACCCCTCGAGCACCTCCACCAGAAAACCACAGAGGAACAAGGCCCCAATGATACCGATGATGAGGACGATGGGTCATCCTCGTCTGAAACAGAAGAATCAGTCGAAGAACAGCGCAAAGGTAAAGGCAATGGCAGGGCAAGGGAACCATCGACATCCCCCTTCTCAACCGCGCCCTATATTTCCAAAGCTACCGCCCGCCGTATCGCTCCCTTCGCCAGACGTCTCCAAATGCTTCTGCTAAAAAGCCGGATGGATTCTCTGAGAGAGAAGACACCACCACCACTACCATCACAACTGCCGCAGCAGCTCACGAATCGATTGATCGATGACATGGAGCGGCGTCGCGTGATGGCCGGGGCTGATGGAATGAGAACCGCTCGTTGGGACGCTCGTTCATCCACCCTGCACGGCTCGGACTCTCAGTCTCAGGGTGAGAAGCTTTCTCTGGCGGAAAGATTGGCACGTGTGCGTGCCTATTCATCTGGCTCTGGCCTGGAGAACTGCGAACAAACACGCGAGGTGGGCCGGTAGCGGATGACGGGACGCCGATCAAACTCGAGAAGACCGGTGACAACAACGACGATCAAGATATTGCTGATCCCCACGGGGAAGGCATGCCGCTGCGTTACCCTGCTGCTGGGTATCATATTCATCGTCATCTCCTTGATGACGAGGATGATGATGACTTGGTCCCCTACGCTGGATTTCTCGTCTCGAAGAATGATGTGCCTACAGGTCGCCGTTGAGAAGGGTTGGACTGGATTGGATTGCCGAGGTCGCACAAGATAGGTTGGCGGAGGGGGGGGAAAGGGCTGCTCGGTGAATTCTCTCTCATTGGAGACTATGCGCCATGTGAGATTTTGGAATGGATGGCATGGAGAATTATTAGCATCAGCGCCTATGGGCGCTCGAAGATTTCGGATCGTTTTGTTTGGGGGGGGCCCTTGGGGAGTATAATACTGGGAATGAATTAAGTGGTAATTAGCCATGGCCAGACACCACTTATGCATAGACTGGAGGATGGAAAGTCTCGGCATTACTTCAAAGCAAGGCGACGGCAATGAAGCATATCCCGGACATCAAATGGCCGCAGAATCTCAGCGGTAAATTTGAATTGCTGATCGATCATCGACGAGGCACAATCCATTGACAATCGGATTCACCATGGAACTCACATGTCGCCTGTAGTTAAATGGGCTCCAACCAGAATTCAACGTCCTATCAACTGCTACCCCGGATATTGATTCGGTGCAAGATGTGTCTGGACATGTCCCGTTCATCCAGCCCAGGGACCCATTCGCGTCGAGTTGGGCAAAGACAAACGGTTGAACTGGTCACATTCTCAACCAAGGAGGACCTTCAACGACCCAATGTCTAACTACCCAAGTTGAACACAGCTTACTATGGTTGAGTAGATAGAGGGTGGAGAGAAAGCGCATCCCGCACACCAAAAATCAATTCAATGACTCCAATTCTGTGTACCTTTTTTGAACAGTCGAGCGGTTAATAATAATACTAATTAGTCGTAGCCCTTTTCAGCTCGTCCCCTGAGCGTCTGCAGCCTTGCATGAGAGCACCGAAGCTACTTAAGTACCCCCTATTTATGCCTAGGTCGTATGGTGTATAGTGGCTATTAAGGGGCTTAGCTAATGAATGATTCGTACTCGGCGCACGGAACTGCGCACAGGCCATCATCTAATTGCGCGAGTCATGGACGATGGAAACACGATTGGGGCACGTGATTCCATCACTTCCCCAGCCTTGCTGGTAGGAAATGGTAAGGAAGTGGAATTTCTTTGTTTTCCCAAGTCTTTTTGTGTAGGAATTATGGACTACTAGTGTAGAATAAGACGCTAGTCAACGGGGTGTGATTACAGGAAAGATGTACTTTGGCATACACATCGCGGAGCCAGTAAAGTGCAATTGGGTCGTGGGGTGTTTTCTCATGATATCATCAAAAGCACGCTGGGTTGCTCCTACAACCTTTGTTGCTCAAGGTGTCTCCCCTCTCTCCTCATGCCTTGCACTGTTGGTATCATATTATGCTTCTGGTGCAACGCCTGAGCTCAGCTTGAATGGCGCAAAGCAGGTGTGTCATCTTGGTTGGCGATCCCCTTCATGATGCCATACAATGAGAGTTGCAACGTGGTCGAACAAACCCATCGGGGCCAGTTGGAGTGGTCACATCGACTGCACAGAACACTGTCGCATAGGGATTCATGCCCTCAGAGGATTGATCAGCGGATGATGGCGTTCTTTTCGGCCATGGCGCCTTCTGCGCCAACGATGGCAGAAGGCGGGGCGACATCAGCCATGGTCTCGTCAGAGAATTTGAGATCTTCTTCGATATCAGTGGTATCCTGCACCTTTGTCCAGATGACTGGAGCTGCCACAACCAAGGATCCAGCCAGTAGACCCCAGTTGCCGGCAAATTGGTTCATGTAGGAAACCTTGTTGGTATCGAGGATAGGAGATAGGGCGCCACCAGCGGATTGGATACCCTTGTAGAAACCTGTAAAGTTGGCCAATTTTCGGCTGTTGTTGGAAAGCGAGCCCATGAGCCTGGAGGTCTATGTTAGCAAAGCTTTGGAGTAAGTATTTGAGGGACCATACCAGTAGGATGTTGTCTGCCAGACCGAATCGTAGGCACCGTAGAACATGAACAAGAACATGGGGCCAATATAGCCGCTGTCCATGAAGTCAATCTTGACGTAACCGTCAACATCGGTTTCCTCTCGGGTGTATTGTTTCTGGAAGTCGTAACCACCTCCCCAGATGACGAAAGTGAGGATGAAAAGGGCAATCACGGCGGCTCGGGCCTTGGTGCTGCGGGTGAATCTCTCCATGTCGAGGCAAACACCGAAGATCCAAGCACCGATGATCTGTGAGAGATAGTACAGAACGCTGTTGAGGCAACGGGTTCGAATATTGAACTTGGGCAGGTTGACGCATTGAAAGTGATAAGTGTAGAACCAGTTGCTGGCGAAGAACATGGGGAACAGAAGGAGGATGTACCAATCTGTGACCAAGACGGAAAGCATTCCCTTGAGTTCGGATTTCCAGCTGGGGTTCTTCATCATGATGACTTTGGAGCCATCATCACGGGTGACAAAGCGGGGGTTGCAAAGGAAGCCTGAGAGGACAAAACCAACAGCCATGAGGACGATGAAACCAATGTAGGTGCCATCGTTGACCTTGTTTGCTTTGGAATGGATGTTCTGGGCGAGAGGGATCAAGCCACCGATAACAGCACCAAGATTGAAGATCATCCAGAAGGCGGCAATGTATCGACCCTTTGACCTTTCCGGTGGGTAGGACAACATGACGGCGCCCTGGGCCGTCCACAACAGACCAGCGCACACACCGAGGAGGGAACCGGCAAAGATAAGGAAGCCTGCGTTCTGGTTGTGGTTGTAGGACAGGATGGAGGCAATATATAGGGCATAGCCGAAGCCACCGAGACCCAAGGTCAAGCGGAGACCAATTCTGTTGGCAATACTGCCGGCGAAGAAACCGACGACGGAGAAAGTGGAATAGATGGCAGTACTGGCGTTATTGATGTCGTGAGCATTGACTTGACCGGCGGCACCGAGACCATTGACTGCATTGAACATGCCAGGGCACAGGAAGCACACTAGAGCGACGAAGAGGACCTGGAATTTGGGGCTGGCATATGCAGGAATTGTAATGGGACCAAGTTTGAATGTTTTGTACATCCATGGCTTTCCCTCAGCCCGCTCGGCGTGGTCGAGGCTATGCTCGGTGGCATAGTTTGGAGGAGTCTCGGAGCCAGTAGTACCTGCGGTTTTCTCGGTGGCCATCTTTTCGTCGGTAACGTCAGACATGATGGGGTAGAAGGAGGTGCAGAGAGGGTGGGAGAGCGAAGTTGTCGAAAGAGGTCGACTTCGAGATTAAGAGGTGAACCGGGTTTTGAGGTCGCAGGTCGCAGTCACTTGAGTTGAACTCGCGAGACGACTTGCAAGGATGCGCTGCGCGTGCGGAGTGCAGGACAAAAAAGTTGGCGAGTGACTGAGGCTCTCCAAGCAAAAAGCGGAGACCAAATATTGATACCCTGGGAGAGGCCTGGGGACAAACTTGACAGATTGACAGGCGGCAAGGGTGGGCTGCCCGGGGGTCACAGTTAAGCGTCGGAGGAGGGTAACCCAGCTGGGTTAGGTCTTATCTTTAACTAAACTTAGTGGCCAAATAGGCGGGAGAGGGGCGCGAGGGCGAGCTCTCTTGGGTGGGGGAGGGGGGCAAAGGAGCCTTCTTAGTTGCAAGGAGGCCTTTTGGTTCCAAAGTTTGTCGCGTGCGCTCTGGGGAAAGAGAAAGTGTACAATTAAATTGAAAGTTGGGGCATGATGATATAGAAGTAGAAGTTCAGTCGTAAGGGTGTTTTGATTGATAGATGAGAACCTTGGGACTGGAGCAGAGAGTCTCGTGGTGACACCAGAAGTACGGTTACAGCTCTCTCATGCTGGTATCAGCAGACACTGGCACAGATAGTGAAGGGGATGATAAAGTGGTGACATCGGAATCGGCACCATACTGGACCAGTACTGTAGCATACAGCCTTCAGCACACTGGGCAGCTATAGCGACAGCAGCATTGGGGACGAAGGGGGATGGCTCGACGAGTGAACTTGAGTGTTACGCAAAGTGATACTAAGGCGCTTAGAGCAGTGGCCACGTCCAGGGAGTTACAGGGAGTTACAGGGCGTTTGAGATAGGAGCCAGTGGTAACCATTGATAGAAGTCTTTTGGAACAAGGGTGCGAGGTAACTACATCCCCATTGATGCTATTGTGGAGTATGGCTTTGATAGAGAGAAGGGGGTTTCGAGAGCACCCGCACGAGGAAACGAGGAGACAACGAAGAGGAGCTCGAGGCCAAGGCAAGGCATGGCATGGGGACTGGGAATGTACCGGTCTGGAGTCTCTTACAGAGGAGTACGGAGTACGGAGTCCTTGTAACTCCTCTCTCTCTTCCGCTCTACAGGCATGTGTCTGGGGAAAAGAGTACCTCACCCACACCTCACGTGATTAGAAACAATGGAGTCTCCCATGAGGTACTTCGTGTGGGCAAGGGGGCGTCCAAACGAGGGACTCTCTCAGTGCCAATAGGGAGCCTGAAGCGGAAAGCAAGTGTCTTGGTTGATAGCAGCGTTGCACCCTTTGCCATCATCTCCTCCATGAGGTTACATACACCCAATTTCACCCATTGCTACAGTACTACCCTACCTCAACCACCCTCAACCAGCGTCTCATTCCATGACCACGCCTTCTCCCATATCCCATCGTTGCATTCATTTACAAGCCACCGACCATCTTGCCTTTTCCCGCTGTCGCCTCTCTCTCGTCAGGATCTCTTTGCTTGCACTGCTCAGCGATGAACGGACGGACCTGGTAAGAACGGAGTACTCCACCTCCACATACTTGGGACACACATACTACTTACTCGTCCTGGCACTGGCTCTGTCTGGCCCGGCTGCGATGTCACTGACAGCCGAAACACCAGAGCACTGGTCGAAGGTGCCCGTACCTATGACTAACTCAATGAACCATTGCACTCCTCCCATCCCCATCTCCTCCACAGACCAAAAGGTATGAGTCGGTCGTCGACCAGAATACTACCAATCTCGTGTGTTGACGTCGTGGCCAAACGTGCACCCAGACTGCAACATGACAGGACCAACTCGATCTCAGGCTCGCTTTTTCACGATGCCCGCTGACTAGACGTTTCCATTGCCCTCAATTCCGCCTGTTGCCGTTGCCAATCAAAACTTGTGACGTGACTCAACCACGGCAAAACACCATATTATTCAGAATCTATGGCTCGTTTCCATTCCTTTTCTTCATTCTTGTAGGGCTTCCCTACCAGCAATCGTACATTCCTTTATCTCTTGATCCCTTCCCCCGGTCGACTATTTCGTCTTTATCAATTCACGAAAAGAAAAGATGGGTGTACCACAGCCTCGTGTTGTCAAGTTCACCAATGCCCGGTTACTCCGGAATGGTCAACTCCTCCAAGGCGATCTCTGGATCTCACCTGAGACTGGACGCATAATCAGTCCCCAGTCAGCCTTTTACTCATCTCATCTAACCGCTGATGCAACAATTGATCTCCAGGGGAAAATACTAGCCCCAGGCTTCATCGATGTCCAGATCAACGGCTCACACGATTTCGACTTCTCCACGCCGGATGCTGACTTCGCCGCCAAGCTGGAGTCCACAAACAAACAAATGATCAAGACTGGTCTCACTTCATATGTCCCTACTGTCATCAGTACGAGGCCTGAAGCCTATCATGCTGTGCTGCCACACCTTGGTCCTTCTGGCAAGGACAGGGATCCTTCCAAGGGTACCGAGAGCTTGGGCGCCCATATCGAAGGCCCTTTTCTTTCACCTCTTCGAAATGGCATTCATAATCCCGAAGTCCTCCAACAAGCTGAGTCTTGGCTCGACATAGAACGGTGCTATGGCGCTTCGAATCTGAAGAATGCTCGTTGCATCACCGCTGCTCCGGAAAGGGGAAACATGATGAGCTTGATTCCTGAATTCGTATCGAGGGGCATTGTCTTTTCCGTGGGCCATTCGGATGCGACTTTTGAACAAGCACAGACAGCCGTCGGAATGGGTGCCTCAATGGTGACACATCTATTCAACGCCATGAGGCCCTTTGGTCACCGTGACCCTGGAATCTTCGGCCTGCTGGGTCAATCTGCTCCTTCAACTCCTATCGCCACACCCAAGACTAGTCGCCCTGCAAGTGTATCAAATTCACCACAAGGCTCGCCAAAATCTTCAAGACGCGCCTCGCCTCGTTCCAGCCTCAGCATCAGCACATCCGTATCAGATCTGGATGAGGAAGCACGCTACAAGCAGCCTTTCTTTGGCTTGATTGCTGACGGTATCCACTTGTCGGCGCAGACCCTCAAGATCGCATACTCTGCACATCCCGATGGGGCTATCATAGTCACTGATGCGCAGAAGTTTGCAGGATGTCCTGATGGGCTTTACGAGTGGAGGGGTGAAGATCACTTCATCAAAGAAGGCAAATTGCTTCGACTTGCAAGCAATGGTCGGATCGCTGGAAGTGTTGTCGACCTCATCGACTGCGTGAACAACTTCAAACGATATACTGGATGTGGCTCAGCAAAAGCTCTGGAGTGTGTAACCAGCACACCGGCGAAGATGTTGGGTCACGATGTTGCAGCAAGGAAAGGCAAGCTGGAAGCTGGGATGGACGCGGATCTTGTCGTGCTTGATGAAGGGCTGGATGGTGACTTGTCGGTCCAACAGGTATGGAAGTTTGGAGTGCAGGTTGCTTGAGATGGAAAACGGTGGCTGGTTCAACATGAAATCTGTCTAAAAGCATTGGATGATTTGGTGATTGGTCGAAGAGTTGGATTTTGTTCGTTTATTCCCGACCACTCAGTCGGCCGTTGTGATTTTCATAGAGAGGATATTCTTGATCGAGAATCGGTCTGACGATTGAACATTAGCGTGATGAGATACTACTAGATCCGTGCTGTGCAGCAACCATTAGATACCTGAGTGTATTTATATAATGTATATTATCTGGATATGTGGTGCGTGTGTTTGTGTTTGTGTTTTGTTGTGTTCTGCTACAGTGTTGGGTCGGCATGTTTATTTGTCCTCGGCAATACTACCAGTATCGCATCAGATCTTACACGGTGAAATACTTAAATACTCCAGTCACGGAGCATCTAGGCACCTGGACTTTCTTAAGGATGTGGATCAAGATCTTGTACGCACAAGAATAATGGAGTATTGGGAGAGTTTGCTCTTATATCATTGGGTGTGAACTGCCGCCAGCGAAACCCGGCTAGGTTTGGAGTACTCGTCTATGTTGCTTTGGGTCCATACGAGGTACGAGGCAGAGTCCCCATCGCCAACGTCCCGCCGCCTCCCAAGGAAATCCAAGATCCAAAAGTCTCCGTGTGAAAATGTCCCCTATTTCACCCGTGCTCCGTACTCTTCCTTACTCTGGGGCTTAAGGGAGCCTCTTCCGTTCCATCTTCGTTGTCAAAGCCTTGTTCTTTGCCATCGACGTCCCTCGTCATCATCGTCGTCCAAACACCATGAAATCCATCATGAAATTCGCGCATCTGCAATGGCCATGTTCGCTGAGCGAGGTTCCAACACGTGGGGTGTTTGGCCGCTGCGAGGCAACCACGAACATGACAGGAAACGGTTTAGCTCCCCCCGCGTTTTTGTTGAGGAAATCACGCCGCCTCGATGCCTTTCGCCCTGTGCCCTGTGCAGAACGCCTTCCTCGAACCCCGGGTCGGTGAAGCTCCATCGTTTCAGGAAGACCTTGACCTGAGACAATTCCCATCATCACCATCGACCTTGACTTCCAAAAAATTCGACCGTCAATAACAGCATTGAGGTTGGATCTATCGAGTTTCAATTTGTTTGACTCATCCGCTGCTCCGTCTTCAAGCGCTCACTTGCTTGTTGCCCCGTGCCCCTCGCAATGACTGTTCGCAGAAAATACACACCAGAGTAAGCAGAATCGCTCGATCAGTCTTGACACCTGCTGACATTTACCAAGAGTCTTATTGAGCGCTCCCAGGAGATCTGCAGCTGTCCCTAGCCCAGATGGAAAGCTTGCACTGTACACACAATCGCTGTACTCATTTGATACTCATTCTAGGACCACAGAGGTCAATGTCTTGGATCTTGTCAACAACCAGGTCGTGACTATCAGCAAGGACCCTAAAGTCAGTGAACCCAAGTGGACTGGCCATGGTTATGAAGTTGTCTGGTTGAAGGAATGCGACAATGGAAACACGAGCTTGGTTGTTACCGATGCCTCCCTTCCTGGCAAAGTATACACCGCCGGCACTGTACCCGGTCCAGTATCAAACCTCAAACTGTTTACCATCGAGGCTGGCAAGGTAGCTATCGCCGTGGCAGGCTCCGCCAACCCTGATGGAAGTCTACACAACCCAAAGGACATCCCAAAATCACACAGCTCAGCCCGTGTCTACGACTCACTTTTCGTTCGCCACTGGGACTCCTACATCACACAACAACGAAACGCAATCTTTACCGGCTTACTGCAGAAATCCCAACCCGTGGTGACGTCCCGCCAAGGGAGATACAGCTTATTGGGATTTGCCAATGCTCTTCAAGGCACCAAGCTGGAGTGCCCCATCCCTCCATTTGGTGGGACTGATCATTTTGACATCGGCCGGCATGGTCTGGCTATTGTGTCAAAAGACCCCCATCTTGACCCGGCCACCCATACCAAATGCAATGCTTACTTTATCGCAAAGCAGCATACATTGGATGCAACAACTTCAGGCCTCCACAAAATTCATGTTCCTGGCCTCAATGGTGCCGCCTCTTCCCCTGTCTTCTCTCCAGACGGTTCATCATTTGCTTTCCTTCAGATGGCCACCGATGGATATGAAAGCGACAGAAATCGGATTGTGTTTGTGCACGGTATAGCCGCTGGTGTAATCGTGGCTCGAGAAGTCATTTGTCAAAGTGAGACTTTCTCAACTTGGGACAGATCTCCTACCGCGGTCAAATGGTCTGGAGATGGAAAGACTCTGCTTCTTGAAGCAGAAGATATTGGGCGTGGATGTCTGTTTGCTCTTGACCTGGCCGCTGCTATCCCAGGCCCAAGCTGGCAACCACGAAAAGTGGCAACTGGAGGCTACATTATCGATTTTGCACCCCTAGCAGAGAATTCAAATCTCCTTCTTGTATCCAGCAACAGCCTCGTCGACAATAGCACCTACACAATTGTTGACCCATCAGGAGAGTCCCAGCCAACAATTATTTCGTCACTGTCTCGAAGCGGTTCACTGTTTGGCCTTTCCCCCGAACAGGTGTCGGAAATTTGGTGGAAGGGTGCAAATGATCATCCCGTACACGCATGGATGATGAGACCTTCCTTCTTCAAAGCGGACCAGAAATACCCCCTCGCATATCTGATTCACGGCGGACCACAAGGAGCGTGGAATGACCAGTGGTCAACGCGTTGGAACCCGGCTGTCTTTGCCGAACAGGGATACATTGTGATTTGTCCTAACCCGACTGGGTCGACAGGATACGGCCAGGGCTTCACGGATGCCATTCGAAATGAATGGGGCGGGCTCCCATACGAAGATCTCGTCAAAGGGTTTGAATACATTGAGTCTGATCTCAACTATGTGGACACAACGAAGGCTGTTGCATTGGGTGCTAGCTACGGAGGTTATATGATGAACTGGTTCCAAGGTCATGACCTAGGTCGCAAGTTCAATGCGATTGTCTGCCATGATGGGGTTTTCAGCATGACGGGGCAATTGGCATCGGAGGAGCAATATTTCCCCATTCATGACCTGGGAGGACCTATCTGGGAACGACAGGAAATATACGACAAGTGGGATCCTAGTCGATTCACCAAGTACTGGGAGACGCCAATGTTGGTGATCCACAACGAACTCGATTACCGTCTGACTATCTCGGAGGGGCTGTCTGCATTCAATGTGCTGCAAATGAGGAACATTGAAAGTCGGTTTCTAAGCTTCCCAGATGAGAACCACTGGGTGTTGAAGCCGGAGAACAGTCTGGTGTGGCACTTGGTTGTTATTAACTGGATCAACAAATTCGTTGGACTGCCGAAACTGGTGGACCGACAGGGTAGGGACGGGTCGTCCTTCTGTCGGCAAGGGCGGAGGAGACGACAAAACAGTATTCGCGTACCAGGCACCTCACGGATTGAGCAGTGATAAAGACCTGGCAAAGTCTGGGAATGAGCTAGGCGTTGGCAAGGAGGAATTTCCTGTGGAAGGGGCTGAGGAGACGGGAACAGGCTAGTCCTATGGAGTGGAATAAATGCAAGGACCTTTTTATATCTACATATTATACACCAGCTCTCCACTTGACCTAGGATTGCTAGGAATTTTGATTGTTGCTCATCAACTCCTCTCTTACCAGTTCGGCTAGCTTGGCCTTGTCGAGGGCCTTACCAGCTAACAGTCCATCTTCTGCCAGTAAATGTTTCATCACCATGCCAGGCTTCAACTGGTCTGGGTTGGCAGAAGACCTCAATGTTTCAATCTCGGACCTCACAATCTGCCTCATTTCGCCGACATCCATGAGGGATATACTGCTGGCATATTCCTCTATCACAACCAATTGCTGTTCCTCCTTTTCCAGCAGATCTGGACGATTGACTCGCTTTGCCTCCGCAGCAGCTTCTTCTGTTGCTACTTTTCGTTTCTTCAATAAGGCCAGGATCTGCATGTCAGTAGTCACTGGACGGTCTCCGCTGGCGAGCTGATTGATCTCGGAGATTGTACCGCGGAGGACCGCGAGCCTAGGTTCGGCTTTTAGCACAGAGACTAGTTCGCTCAATATTTCAGTACTGACCTTGGAGCATCTTTTGCGCGCATAGCAGCTTTGAGGTCAGCTTTGATCTTGATCAGCAGTGGTGGAGCGGCAGCTGCTTCAGTAGAGGACCAGCGCAAACTGGCGAGTGCAGTCCGATAGATGCATCGAGTGCAGATGTATTTTTGGGAGGTAAGGAGAAGACCGGATGCACGGGAGGAGGCGGCCATTATTAAGGGGAGAGTAAGGGTTCTTAGGAAGGCAAATCGTGGTGAATATAGTGATTGATTGATAGCTATTCATTCATTGACTGATCGACTTGGAACTTTGAAGTATTGTTTATGACTTCACTTTTTTGCGGAGTGTTCCTGGACTAAACCTAAAACGGACAACGTGTAGAGAGGGCAGTTTGCATGTTCGCATGGCAAGTTTCCCATACTATATAATTTATTGTCAGTTCAGTACTTCTCCCCCCACCAAACATCCAGCAACCATTTCTCTCCTATACTGCATCTAACCGGAAACTTACTTCTAGAGCACTGAGGGAATTGAGGGAAGTTTCTTTTCCCTTCCCTTCTCTGCCAAACCCGACGTGGATGCAGTTTTCATAGCACCTCCGCCTTGCGTTCTCACGCGAACCAACAACGACTACTCTCCACAACTTGAAGCATGGCTTCTGTCCTTCCACCTCAGACTCCTGCTAGGCCTGTTCCTGGAGTATGGCCTCAAACTCCTGCGACGCGACCCCAACAGCCTGCTCCATCCTTTCACTCTCCAGGCACATCTCTTCAACGCCCAAGTCTGTCGCATTCCTCCTCCTCCACTGCTCTCGCAACCAGACCCTTAGATCTGAGCGCCCAACCCTCGCAAAGACCGCCAGAGTCCCTTGACTCTGCGGAGAGAGCAGCCAGGACCATCAACCAGGCCCTTGCCGATGAATCCAGGTTTCCAGAAATCGACAATTACCTCTCCAACGGGGCATCTGCCGATTATAACATACAGTCTTCCAATACCTGGGCTCCCTTCCAAGAGGCTGCTCATTACAATATTCCAGATGCAGTCTTGGAACAGTACAACAATGCCCAGCTGTCTACGAGTATGGGCTTATTTGCTGAATTGAGACATGCCTGGACCACGATTGACAATGCTCTATACCTATGGGACTATACCGCCGTCGGACCCAAATTGCTGGGCTATGAAGGGCAGCACCATGGCATAACTGGTGTTGCTCTAGCCGTTCCGCGTCCTGGTGTTTTTCTGCCAATTGTCAAACATGTCATCGTCCTTGCTACCCTCGCTGAGGTCTCGCTATTGGGACTCGGCCCAGATCCAGACCCTGGTGCATCATCGTCTCTAATTCTGTTTCAAACCGGCATGTCTACATATGTCAAAGGCTTGGATATCACAGTCATCGCCAGCTCCACGAAAACAGGCCGCATATTCTTTGGAGGCCGCACCGAAAACGAGCTCTATGAGTTAATCTACAACCGAGACGAAGGATGGTTTTCCAGCCGCTGTTCAAAGGTCTGTCATACCACTGGCACCGGCAAAGCTCTGGGCTTCTCCATCCCGGGTTTCAAACCTAGTCATAGCGAACATGTTGAACAAATCGTGGTTGACGATAGCCGTGGTTTGTTGTACACCTTGTCCTCCAAATCCAACATTCGAGTCTTCGAAATGAAGGCTGAGGGTTCATTGCCTTTGCTCATCACTAAGGCTGCCAGCGATATTTACTCTAACCTGGGTCATATAATTAGCGCCAACGACACTCTCAATGCGAACATCAAGATTGTCTCGATATCCGCCATTCCCGCTACAGAAGGCTCCAAATATCATCTCCTGGCCACCACCGCAACCGGATATCGAATATATCTAAGTGCAACAAGCTCCACCTATCAGTGGAGTAGCCGATCCGGTGGGCCTCAAAGTATGCAGGCTCAGCATGTCAAAATCCCACCTTGGACGGCCGCTCCAGGAACGGTAACAGCTCATGACAACTCTCAGTTACAATCAAGCTTAGCTCAACCTATCAAAACTTTGCTAGGAACTCGGCTAGCCGCCAGGTATCCCCCTGGGTATTTCTTTTGCCTTGGCCCAAATCCAAGTGCTCCAAATCAATCATATGACCAGCTGTTCATATCCTCACCCGACGCTGCGAGATTAGCTAAGCCAGTTGAAGCAGGACAACCTAGCCGCACAGCCGAATCTGCCATTTGGCTTTCTCTTGGAGGCAGCCGAGCTGAGGATATCGATGTCGTCGTTCCTTATTCTGCCCCAACCTCAACTCCAGTTGGCTATGGGAACGATTTAGCTGTTCAATTTGATAAACCTGTGCCAGAAATTTCCATTTTGACAAACAACGGTGTTCATGTCATCAGAAGGCGCCGATTGGTTGACATCTTTGCTGCACTTGCTCGAGAAGGTGGTGGAGCCGATGGTTTCCAGGCCGAAGTCAACAATCTGATCCGAGCTTATGGAAGAACAGAAACATTGGCGACTGCTCTTGCAGTGGCTTGTGGTCAAGGAGCCGAGGTAACCAAAAATGCAGGCTCCATACGGGTTAATGACCCTGAGGTGCTCGACCTTGCCCGGAAAACCTTTATTGAATATGGTGGCAAACCTACGACAAATCAGAATTCCATATCGGACAAATCTGTCCCACTGATTGATGCGGTAAGGCCATCGCCTCGGCATGCCGCCATCGCCTTGTATCTGTCCCGGCTATTAAGATCAACCTGGAAGACCATCATCGCTGTGCAATCTACTACTCCTGCTGGCCCCCAGATCACTTCTGCTGTTCCTGCAAAGACAATACGGGATGTGCAGGATGCGCTCTCCTCGTTACAGAGATTTTTCAAAGCAAATAAAACATTCATCAAAGGGTTGAGTGGGCCTGATGATCTTTCAAGCACGAGTACCAAGGACGATGAGATTGCCCTCAAGGGTGAACATCGAGCATTGCATTCACTGGTAAAATTCACGTCAGACACCATTGAGGGGTTGTCCTTTGTTCTGGTCTTGTTCGAGGAAAAGGTCGCCGAGATTACAGCTCTCCTACCGGAAGCATCACGCGCAGAGTTTTTGAAGTTGACCTTCGAGGAGCTCTTCACATCCAAGAAAGGCTATGATCTAGCCAAGGAACTGGTCAAAGCTATTGTTAATCGCAATCTTGACAAGGGTTCTAATGTAGAGACTATTGCGGAATCGCTTCGAAGGAAATGTGGAAGTTTCTGCAGTTCTGACGATGTGATTATTTTCAAAGCGCAGGAGCTGCTCAAGCGGGCGGCCGAGGGAGTCGCTAATGCCGACTTCTCACGCGACACGTTGAATGACAGCCTGAAGTTGTTCGAGAAAGTTGCCCACAGTCTACCGGCCGACTATCTGCAGTCTGCCGTGAAACAATACATAGCATTGCAGTTCTATGGTGGGGCTATTCAACTGGTGCTAAAGGTGGCAGAAGAGAAAGACAAAGCCAATGATGCCTTATCCTGGATGGTGGAGGGCAGGCCGGAGTCGGATTCACGGAAAGCCAAATTTGACTTACGGAGTCAATGCTATGACCTCGTCCACGACGTCGTTACTGCGGTTGATCAAGTTAGCGAAAAGAGTCCAAGCTTTGTTGACGGCCAACCTACTGAGATCGCCAAAAGAAGAGATGAAGCTTACGAAATCATCAGTCGGTCTGGAGATGAGGCGTTCTTGACCAATCTCTATGACTGGTATTTGCAGCAGGGCTGGTACGACAGACTGCTCACGACTGAGTCACTATTTATCACTACATATTTACAACGAAAATCATCAGAAGACATGACCTATGCAGACCTGTTATGGAAGTATTATGGTCAAACCAGTCAATTCACCGAAGCTGCAAAGATTCAACTATCACTTGCCAAAAGTGGTTTCAAGTTGTCACTAGAAAAGAGGATTGCATACCTGAGCAGAGCAAGGGCAAATGCTTCAACTTACACTCCCGGCACGAATCGAAAAACGAAGCAGCAGTTATTGCAAGACATTTCTGAGAGTCTGGACTGTGCGATGATTCAGGATGAGTTGCTCCAGCGTCTCAAGGAGGATCCTCGACTAACTCCAGACAAAAGGACGGAGGTTCTTGAGTCTTTAGACGGCGAGATCTTAGCGGTCAATGAACTCTTCAACAACTATGCCGACAATGCCGGCTACTATGACATTTGCATTCTGATCTATCAAGTGGCTGATTACCGAGATGCAGCACAGATCAAAGGAACATGGCAGCAGCAAATCGAACTTGTTCACAATAAGGCCCGCAATGACGGCGAATGCCAACCTTATGAAGCCGTGGGTGTCATGGTGCAGAGCATGGGTGGTAAACTACGATTATCGGAAACCACTTTCCCCGTCGATATTCTCCTGCCCATGTTGATGCTCTACTGGTTCCACAGCCAGCGCGAGGTCACGGGTCCACGCTGGGTAACGGACATCTTCATCGAGCTAGAAGTCCCATACGAACGACTTTTCGAAGTCTTGGAGAATATGGTCTTCACCATGACAGAACCGCCCTTCATCGGGTCGAATAGGAAGTACCTTGCCGCGGAGATTGCCTACGTCGTCGCGAAGTGGTACCACGAATCAGAACGGGCCGGCACATATGTCTTTGGCAGTGAATCTGGTGCCGCGCGTGTCAAAGAGGCGTTGGAGGCTCTTTTGCATGAAGGCAGGGCGGCAGCTCTGGATGACGACACCACTGTGACGTGTCGTGCCGTTATCGCCAGACTGACTGAGCTCTCGCTTTGAGCAATGAGATAAAAAACATACGAGGATGGGAAGGAATCGAATTGGATTGGTCCATTGTTGGATGGATCAGCTTGTGATGACAGTTTCTGCTTAGATAGTCAAGTCTACTTATGTCCTCCTGCATTTAGCGTTAGGCCTGGTAGAGAAGGTTTTGGGTCACTCTCTCATACACACACATTCACAGTGCAGGTGCCTGTTGGGGCGATGGAGACCTTTTATTTAGTACTATAATGGGACGAGAAAAGTTCAAAACAAAACAAAACAAACAAGACATATGCGAGCACAAGCTGGCGGCCGAGGATAGTGGACGTGGCTACTAAAGCAGATAGTGAACTACGGAGTACTTTCGTTAGGGTCCAGGCCGCGTCATTTTGGTCGCCGTTGACCAACTACCTAACTAGGTAAAAGCTCAGTGCTTCTCGATGTATGACGGATGGGGTTGTATTGCGGACCAAAGGGACTTTAGCTGTGCAGGGACTTGGTTGCGAATGTCAATCACTCGAATTGAGTATTATTGAGGGCTCTGTCATTTTTCAAATCTGTGTACGGAGTACACTGTTCGGCTTTATATAAAAAGTTAATATTACTAGCGCCTTCATCCAAAATGAGCGATTTTCCATGTCATTTGGCAATTTCCGAACGCTCCGTCACGCTGGGTATTTAGTCTTTTTCATACACTCAAAAACGCCACAGGTCAGACACCGATCACATGACTTGTACGGTGAGTCAAGTGGGTCTTTGGCGCCAACAAGGTTGTTCGATTTTCAAACGCTTGCCCCGGGGCCGTGGCTTCGTGCCTCTTTAGGGACCGAAATAAAGGAGAAAGTATATTTCAACACCATAACCTTTAGTTCCCATCCAAGCATCGAACATCTACGTCTTACTTGTCTCCCTTCCTTCCTTCATGGAAGCTTACATGGTACCTCTTTGATTGAAACAACACACTCTTTGAGTCCTTTTTCAGCACTCTGCTTCTTCTGCTTTAATTTCCGAGGAGACTCCCACCTGACTAGGTACAGCAAACCCGCAAAAGTCATCATCCAACCCCGCACTTGGCACCCACAAATAAATTCTACCCACGGCACAATTCTGTAATTTCCATAGCCATTTCTCAATCAATCAATGTATGAATAATTTCTAGAAAAGCCTAAAAGGCATGAGTACAGCGATTACGACCGTGGCGCTGTTTATGGTCTCTCGTTGGCGGGGAAATCGTAGCGACAGATTGTAGAGCTGACTAGAATACGGTAATACCTCGATCAACCATGCAATCAATTTTACGCGAACCTGGACCACTCAACAACACAAGGACTAGACGACCTAAAATTATTAGCATCCGTACAGAGGGGCATATACGACGCATTATCAAAATTTCACCGAAGACTTCTTACCTAGAATTGAAGGAAAGATGCGCTATAGACTATTCCGAAGATAAAATCTACAACTATCGACTTGAACGACATTATATGAAGGAACGGCTAGCTAAAAAAAAAAAAAGGCTTAAAGTAACTAAGGAGAAGGCAAAGAAGCGATAAGCATCGGTAAAAGAGCATAAACACTGGACCTAGGAGGGCTGGTTGAAGGTTATTTGGTCCGATGAATGCTCGATTCTACAAGGCTTAGGCATCAAGGCTTAGGCGTCAAGCGAGATTGGGTCTTTCGCACACTAGTTGACAAATGGAAAAGGGGGCACGGAGTATATCACTGCTCAAGATAAAGCTCAAGACCAATCAATCATAATTTAGTGTGCTATATTCGGCGGGGATTAAGCCTCAGGATGCATATCTATTGGAAAGAGACTTCGCCGCAAAGAAGATGGGCTGTTCAGCGAATTCCTACATCTACATGAATTCATAAGGCGAAAAAAGATTACGGAATGGCTCGAAAACAATGGGAATTGATGGAATGGAATGGCCGCTATACTCGCCGGACCTTAACTGCATCGAAAACCCATGGTGGGAAGTAGAGTACCTTGTTAATGTCCTCGACCCTGGTCTACGGCATACTACAGGCAATGAGTCTAAAGAGGTCCAACAGCGATTCAAAGTTGCTATTCAGTGTGCCTGGGCCAGCATTCCACCCGCAAGAATAAAGGCGCTCGCAAAGAGCATGGATGGCACCCGAGTCAACGCAGTCCTCGAGGCAAAAGGCTAGTATACAAGATACTAGTATCATATGAATCTAGAACGAATGTGCTGTTAAATGAGCTGAGTGACAATACAATTACTATATAATTGACGCTGTAAGAATATTTTTCTGATCTAGATTCTATGAAAAGGGGTGCGCCAAGCTACGGGTGGATTGTCAGGAAAGGGTTCCTGGTAGGCTCATGCTATTAAGGGGTCCGAGTTCTGTCGTGAAATGACAGGACATCTAGTCTTTTTGGGCGATCCCCAGGGGACTGTGGACCTCTTCGACCTCTTGGCTTATGCTTAAATAATACCAGGAACCCATTCCCGACATGGATGATGACTTTTGCGGACTTGCTCTACCGTCCTGATAACCATCAACCAGTCCGAGTATCTGACAGCTCTTTCCAGAAAAGAATGGCAAAACCAACCACGGTTGCTGCTGGAGGCGACCTGCAGCAACGACGAGGCAGGTCGCTCTCGAACCGCAAGATGGACATGCTGTACCTCGTCTTCTTTGCCATTCATGTCCCCGTCATGCTGTGTAAGTCCAATTGGTCCGTTTCCTTCCCCTCTTTTGCTTTCATCGACCCTCTGGGAATCAGAAAATTGCGAGGGGAGGCAAGTCCACGTTCGAGATCGAGAGGAGTCAATGTGACGACTTCTCTGCTAGTCACGACCCGAGGGAGGATTGACACTGAGGAAGATTGAGATTGTTGAGATGGAGGGAGCCATTGGCCCTCGGAGTAAGCAGAACACACTCTGCCTACTATACTCTCTCTCTCCGCCTGGCTTCCTCGCCTGATAGCCGCCATGCTGCTTCATGCTTTGCTAAGGACGATGCACTTTCACCAGCTCCCATTGCCGCCCCCCGTCTCTGGTAGGACCAGAGGGAAACAGCCAATGGCAAAACAGCTGGGAAAGCAGAAAATGACATGGCTGTGTCTGTTGCTCCCGTTTCATGTCATACGATATCAGTGTCTCCCCTCTGCTTTCATGGTGTCCGGGTCCTATCCCTCGCAAGAGAAAAACCCTTTACCCCTCCCTCATCGTGTACCATCACGTTCTTCAGCCTCGGAATTGGAAAAATCCCAGCTGCAATTTACTTCCCCTTCCTCTCACTCTCCACGCTCAGTCCCAAATCCTATCGTCACAATCTCACCACTCAACCTGGTCATTTAGCCCTGAGGCCAGATAACTAACACGTACCCCAACCAACAGTGGTCGACCTTGCGACACTATACCCGCCGTCTCTGACACCTGCCCTCTCAACGACGCTGCGGACATACTACATAACCAACATCGGCGACCGGTTCTTCACCGCCCCACCCGCGTGGTTCCTCTCGTACATGTACCTTGAGGCGCTATACCATCTTCCCGCCAGCTTGTGGCTGATCTGGAATATCCCCAAAGGTATGTCCCTTGTGTCTCTCCTCTCGTGAGAGAAGAGACTACTCTCGTGCTGTGGTAACTATTCTCACGTACGATTTCCACAGACCATCCACTAGTCGGCCTGAGCCTCCTGGTTTTTGCGCTGGAAACGGCGCTCACGACGTTGACATGTGTAGTTGACACGGCCGAGTGGGCGGGCTACTCGGCGAAACAGCGTGCGGATATTTATAGCCTGTATTTACCGTATTTGGTTCTTGGTAAGTTCCTGTTTTTCTACCATTGCAAAGAACCGAGATCACACATGCTGACCATTTCTTGATAAAATGCGCAGCCGCCATTATGGGTGTCGATGCTTTCTTGAGGGTCAAGGCACAGGTGCTGAGGGCCGCGGCTTCCTCGGTGGATGGGAAGGCGAAGCGGAATTAAGACTTTGGGATTGCAGCGGCGCGATGTCGCACGATAGAATATCATTTGGCAAATTATGTCTGGCATTCTGTTTCTCATCTCTCTTCTGGGACTAATTACCATGCTTCTGTGAAATAAAGGCTTATTTTTTTCAAGGCTCGAAAATGGTTTAGCGTGTGTGCAAGTGTCTACCTAGGTACTTATGAGGTTGATATTCAACGATGCAAGACGAACTCCTAACGCCATGCATGAGGTGGTTTGCCACTCGTTGTGTCCATATAGTCCTTCGCCTGGCTTCCTTTACCATGATGCTAGTCATACCTCTCTTCTTACTTGTCGTTGGGCTTCCCGGACTTTCCAAAAACCTGTTCCACCGGATCAGCAACTCGAAATGGTTTATTCCTCAGCTAGAGTCTGGCCCTCCCTGAGGCCCTCGACTTTAAGTTCTTCCCCCATGGCTCGTTGGTAGATGTCTCTGACATTTTCTGTGACTGTCTCAAAGTGACTCGAAGCATCGAAGCTGTTGGAGATGAAGATCTGATCATTCACTCCACTCTCAAGTGGTTGGTAGAGCGGAATTGGTGGTCCTTGGAATTTCTCTTCAATGCGACCGAGACGTTCGAGACCAGGCTGGAGTTCCAAATGATGGTTGGCGGATGACTCTGCAATTGTCGACACAATGGCGATATAGTAGCCTTTGGGGCAGACATTGTGGGCTGATGAAACTACAGCAATGTAGATGTCGTGCTTGCGGCCAACTTGGGACTGAGGAATAATTAGTTGAAGGGAATCCGCATCGCCAGCCTTATCAATTGGATGATTCAGGATACAGATTGCCTTCAGTAAATGTCCCACTACTTGCACTTTTCCAGGGAAGTAAGATGGATCTCCCAGTATCATCTTGGTCTTGGTGGTGAATTTCAAGCCATCACCTTCTTCGCCCCTCTCTTTCATTGTAGCCTTGATCCCGCTGATCTTGCTTCCATCGTACAAGAACTCGTCAACGGAGGTGTTGAGCATGTAGGTACCACCATATATAGCGGAAAGGCGAGCAAAGCCTTGCGGGAGCTCACCTAGGCCATACAATGGATAGATATATGGCGATTTCCCATAACGTGCCATTGAGTTTGCATAAAGGCGAATTCTCTCAATTGTCTCTTTGGCTTGGCCAGGACTGTTGATATAGTCATCGGTAGAATAGAGAGCCATTGAATGGCCAATGAAGTCTCTAGTTGTTGCCTCAAGGCCGAATTTGTCATAGACTTCCTTCATAGTGGCTTTGTTCAGGTCGAGACCTAGATTTTGGGAACAGTGAGTAACAGGACAAGCACCACCATTCGATTCATGACCTACCGTTGTGTGTGGCAGGATCATTCTCCTCATAAGCGCCAACGAATTCAAGGAATTTCTTTGCGCGCCTCTTTTCGAACAATCCCATCAAAGGTGAACTGAGGGCTTCGGTTGCGGTTGAAGGTACTTTAGCGACAGTAGCTCGAGGCCCAGAGCCTTGCTGCACGAAACTGCCCGCAATCTGCTTGAATTCGAGATATCGTGTGACATCGGTGGAAACGAGAATATTTGTGAGCTCTCCATTGGCCATCAAAAGCTTCGGGACAAGATCAACGTTCCAGTCGTTGACTCGGCCATATTTCTTCCATGGTTCTTCCCCCTCTTTGAAATTGCCGTATTTTTTGAACAACTGTGCAGACACAGATTAGTGACAACTCCCGTCAGGAGGACAATTTTTGGGGATAGGTTGGTGGTATGTACAGCTTCAATGTTTACGGACGCAGCCTCTCTGAAGATATTTGTCAGTCTCTTGCCTTACCGCCAGATGTTTCAAGGCTTCCATTAACTTACCCGCCGTAGTGATCATTCCGGTCGATGTGAAGGACTTTCTTGCCCTTTACGGACAATACACTGTTGAAGAGTGATTAGCGTGGTCTGCCGTCATGACATAAGAGGTGCTACCATACCCAGATAGCACACATTCAGTCAAGCCTGCGAAGATGTCAATTCTGAATGGTGGGGTAGATGAGTGCTTGGGATGGGTGTACCTGTGCCTAGGACAACAACGTCGTATTCTGGAGCGATGTCGTCAGCCATATCGGAGGATCAATGTGGAAACTATGTTAAGGGAGTACGAGAAGTTTTATTGATAACGAGGACGGCACGGTGCAGGAACAGATCTCAGATATTCGGTGAAAAGATGAGGGCGAGTTGTCGCACCATTTGCCTGCACCTTCCTTGCCCACCGCCCGCTGTTGATTGCTTCCGGAATAGGTGAGGTCATCTGCCAAGCCCCTTAGAGCGGGACGAAAAGAACGCTGTTTTATCGATCTGGGCAGCATATTGAAAGCAGCATGTTTTTGTATTTCTCCCCTTTGCAGAAGACAGCATCAACGTTCATGCAGTATACATTTTCCTAATTATCAAATAATCTATCTGCCAAATTAAGAATTACCTCGAAAGTGTAAATGCTGCCTTCGACACCAGACTTGCTCCACTTCACAACCACCGTTGGCTTGAAGGCTGTAGGAGCTTGGTGTTTTGCCCCTTTTCGCTATCTTTTGCATGGGTAAGAAGGATGGAAGGACCAGCAAGCTGCTAGACCCTGAATAATGGGTGTGCAGCAATGTTTATGCATGCGCTCCCACTGTTATCAACACTGAGTATATTAATTCATCATCCCAGTTCGGGGTTTGAACGATGATGCTCTGATTAGAGACCCTGGCGTGCCCAAGCCATCTCTCAGGTTTGGACATTCTGGTTGAAGCCTAGGATTGGCAAGACAAGGATTTCGTAGGACGAGGCTCGATGATCTGGCAGGAACAAACAACCAGAGCGTCTTTGGGCCGAAACCGTCCATAAGGTAAGCATCGAAGCAGCGGACATAGCTTTCATTTAGACCTAGGTCAAATGGCGCAGCTTCTTGTTTCTTCAAAACCGATTCTGCCGAAGTTCCCCGAGTGAGCTGCTCGACGTCCTCCAGACGTCTTAGAGAACATGTATTAGAAAAGCTCGTCGCCCGATCCTGGCATGTGCATCGGAAGACATACGTACACCAATTTCGTAACGGGGGTGACGACGATTGAACCGGAAGGACAGGTACTGACCACGAGAAGCGAAATATGCCGCTCTTCATCAGCCTGGTGCTTAGGCTTGTTGCGTGATATATATCAAACATCCAGAATCAAGGACTCGGGATGAATCATTCTTACTTGCGTTCAGAAAAGCCTTATTTCATCCCAGGTCGTACCTTCCACCGAAGCATTTGATTTTCAACAGAAGTCTCTGGCGTGGGTGTAGAAGGCCTGCCACTCACGCAGTAAGGGTCAAGCATTGGCGGAGACGGGAAATATCAGGTATCTTTTCATGATAGAAGGCTTCATGACATGTGGGTAGATTGATATTGAGTTGAGGTGATTGGACTCTGAGGAGGCTGTGGCATGTGTTGCTGATCTAGCTCATATTGGTCTACCGTACGTGATCGCAAGTGTCGCATATATGCACGTTGATTCTCTGATATTGGCAGTTGAAATCGGTCGAATTGAGTTGGGTTCATGACCCTGTATATAGCAGCGGCCCCTGCAACAAAGAGTGCAGCTGCTGCAAGGCTTATGAAAAGAATTGCGAAAGGTCCGAGTGCCATGTCGACGAATGTGTACGCACGGATGTTGGAGAGTTGGTCAGTGTTGCTCAGAATAACTGTGTACCACTGAAATGCGAAGAAGTGAGGTGGGCGGGGAAAGGGATAGGAAAGTAGGATGTAAATGAAGGATGGATCACGATAGGGCCTAAAATATGCATCTCACCCAGCACGAAGAGTCATTTTCCCTTCGGACGATGCGGCGCGGACAGCCGTTTGCCGTGCAGCCTTGGTGTGCGCCTGGTCCGTCCCTTGTGTACTTCAGAGAGCTTTGCGAACCCCATGCGATGAGCTGGGGAGCACCACTCACACGTAATATGGGTAAGTCGACTCCATATGCACGACCCACCGGTCAGGAAGATCCAAGCCTTGCACAACATTTCCAAGGGAACAGAAGTTCAACAGCCCAGGGGGAAGTCATGGCGGCATACTGAGACACAGCCTCC
>Ga0105239_10000552_pt1 | contig 53680 bp, 55 predicted proteins | sample KBSC44metaG_FD_92761 | JGI IMG/M metagenome (GOLD analysis project Ga0105239, IMG submission 92761) | Corn rhizosphere microbial communities from Kellogg Biological Station, Michigan, USA - KBS C4-4 metaG | ecosystem: Host-associated > Plants > Roots > Rhizosphere > Soil | place: Michigan, USA...
ACCGCCGACAATGTCGCCGACGGCCTTGCGGCTGTCGCCGCCGCGCCCCCAGCTTTCGCCGTGGTCGACCTCCGGCTCGAGGACGGCAACGGCCTGCAGGTCGTGTCCGCCCTGCACCAGAAGCGGCCCGACGCCCGGGCCGTGATGCTGACCGGCTACGGCAATATCGCCACCGCCGTAACGGCCGTAAAACTCGGCGCGGTCGATTATCTCTCGAAGCCCGCCGATGCCGACGATGTCATCAACGCGCTTCTCGCCCTCAGCGAGGGGCAACCGGCGCCGCCGGACAATCCAATGTCGGCCGATCGGGTACGCTGGGAGCACATCCAGCGCATCTACGAGCTTTGCGACCGCAATGTCTCGGAAACAGCGCGTCGCCTCAACATGCATCGCCGCACCCTGCAGCGCATTCTCGCTAAGCGCGCCCCAAAGTAGCCATCAGGCACATTTCGGAGGAACCATGACCGTCACCCTGCATTTCCACGGGGCCGCCGGCACCGTGACCGGTTCCTGCTACCGCATCGTCCATCCGAAGGGGCAGTTCCTCGTCGATTGCGGCATGTTCCAGGGCAACAAGACGGTTCGCGCCCTCAATCAGAAGCCGCTGCCCTTCGATATCAAGGACATCGATTTCGTGCTGTTGACGCACGCCCACATCGATCACGCCGGGCTGCTGCCGAAGTTGTTCCACCACGGCTATCGCGGCCCGATGACGATGACCGAACCGACCGCGGGTCTGCTCGAATATCTGCTGCCCGATTCCGCCGGCATCCAGGAGAGTGACGCCGAGCATGATGCCAAGCGTCTCCGCCAGCGCGGCGACGAGCCGCCGCCGCCGCTCTATACGATGGAAGACGCCGAGGAAGCGCTGAAGCATCGGGTCACGACAGACTACCACCAGTGGCTTGATCCCGGCCCCGGCGTACGGGCAAAGTACTGGAACGCCGGACATATCCTCGGCTCCGCCTCGATTGAAATCGAAGTGACCGACGCCGACGGCTCGAAGGTCCACATCATGTTCTCGGGCGATATCGGGCCCGACGAGAAGGTGTTTTACCGGCATCCCGAGGGACCGGCGGATTTCGACTACATCCTCTCCGAATCCACCTATGGTGGGCGCGAACGCGTGGATTACACGCTCGAAAGCCGCCGTCAGTCGCTGCGAGACGTTGTCAACGAAGCGCTCAAGCGCGGCGGCAATCTCGTCATCCCGACCTTTGCGGTGGAGCGCAGCCAGGAACTGCTGCACGATTTCGGCTGGCTGATCAAAGAGAAGCAGATCAATCCGAGCGTGGTCTTTCTCGACTCGCCGCTCGCGAGCAAGGTCACCGGTGTCTACAAAAAATACGCCAAAATGTTCGCGGACACCGAGCTTTCGGCCGACGAGCTGTTCAACGATCCCCGCTTCCGCATCATCGAGGCCGTCGAGGATTCGAAGGCGATCAACAATATCCGCGGCGGCGCCATCATCATGTCGGCCTCCGGCATGGCCGACGCCGGCCGCATCCAGCATCACCTGCGCAACAACCTGCCGCGCGCCGATGCCACGGTGCTGTTCGTCGGCTACCAGGCGCCGGGTACGCTTGGGCAGATCATCCTTTCGGGCGCCAAGGAAGTCCGCATCCACGGCGTGCTGGTGCCGGTCCGGGCGCAGGTCAAGACGCTCGGCACCTACTCGGCGCACGCCGACCATTCCGAGCTGATGGCGTGGATCAAGGCGCGGCTGCCGGCGCATGGCGCGCTGTTCCTGACGCACGGTGAGGACGAGGAGCGGGCGGCATTGCGCTCGGCGCTTGTTGCTGACGGGACCTTCTCGGGCGATCAGGTCATCATGCCGCTGCTCGACGATGCGGTGGACCTGCTCGCAACCGGCGTTGCCGGCGTGCGTAGCCCGGCCGTGCCCCGCACCGACCTCAAGCAGTTGTCGTCGGACTGGAACAATGCCTATCAGGCGCTGCTGGTCGATCTTGAGGAAAAGCTGCGGGCCGCGCCAAGCGACGCTGCCAGACTCAAGCTCATGCAGGACGTCAGGGCACACCTCGCGCCCACCGGTGTTTTGACCACGCCTCCGCCGGCGAAGGGCGTTGCCACCGACGCCGTGCCGATCGTCAATCCGGTGACGAGCGGCGGCGAGCCGGGCGGGGAATAGTCTCAGGTTGGCTCGCCTGGGCTCGGATCCATCAGCGTATGGATACGATCCGCCCCGAGCCGCGTGAGTTTGAGCAGCATCGCCTTGCGGCGAGCCGGCGGCAGCGGAAACTCATCCGCGTGGCGCAGGATCGCGGCGTCATGGCCGTCGCCGACGATCAGACCCTCGCTTTGCGGAAAAATGTCGGGATCGAGCTCGGGCGGTTTGGCGAAGAAGAAGCGGTCGCAGAAGTCTTTGTAATTGGGCCATTTGGCATCGACCCGAAAATCGATGAGGCTCGATTTGATTTCGACGATCCAGATCTCGCCCTTCGGCCCGACGCCCAGCACATCGGCGCGGCGGCCGTTGGCGAGCGGCACCTCGGCATAGCAGCAGAAATCGTACTGGCCACGCAGCAGCCGCATCACCCCGCGCTGTACCCGAAGCGCGGTGGGTGACTGCCTGAGGTCGACGATTTGCGGCTCAGCCATTGGGCGATAGCGGCTCCGGCAGGATTTCGCCGGGCGTCGCGGTCTTGGGGCGCGCCGGCAGGGCTTTCACCACGAACATACTGCCGATCACCAGCGGCAGGCAGATCACATACGACCAGCGGATGCCGAAATTGTTGGCAATGAAGCCGAGGATCGGCGGCGCGAGGAAAAAGATCACGAAGGTGATCTGGCCCACGGCCGCGATGTTGATGGCGGCCGGCCTATCGGTGCGCTGCGCGGCAGCCGATACCACCAGCGGATAGACGGCGCTTGCGCCGCCACCGAGCAGCGCAAAGCCGACCAGCGCCACGTAGGGGTGCGGCGCCAACCAGACGGCGACCAGCCCGACGAGGCAGACGGCCAGCAGCGTCGTCACCACCGCGCGTGGGCTGTAGCGGTCGACAAACGGCCCTGCATAGATGCGCATGATCGACATGAAGAGCGTGAAGAGCGTCAGCCCCAGGCCGCCAATGAACGGCTCGGCGGAGAAGACGTCGCGCATATAGATCGCCGACCAGTCAACGCCCGCGCCCTCGACGAGGAATGCCGCGATACCGATCAGGCAGAGCGGCAGCAGCGCCACGGTGGGGAAGGCGATCAGCGGGTGCTCCTCCTCAGCCTGCGCAGCGGGTTTTGGGGCATCGGTGATGCCGGAAATGAAATAGAGCGCGCCAAGCACGACCAGCACGAACATGCCGCCGAGGTGGAGCTGGGCCGGCAGTCCCGCCTGCCGGATGGCGGCTGAGACGAGCGACGTGCAGAAAAAGCCGAGGCTCCAGAAGCCGTGTGCGCGGCTCATCAGAGAGCGGCCGGTCAGCGCCTCGAGCCGCCCGATCTGCACATTGAGGTTGACCTCGAGCCCGCCCACCAGCATGCCGCCGATCAGCAGGGCGACAAAGGCCAGCGGCGCGTAGGTCATGAACGCCACGCTCACATAGCAGGCGGTCGAGCCGAGGACGGTGATGAATGCCGCCCGGCGGGCGCCCAGCCGGGTAATGATCGGCGCGCCAAAGGTCAGGGTAATCAGCGAGCCGATCGCCGAGCCGATCAGCGTCAGGCCGAGCTGCGCCTCGTTCACATCCATCGCGCGCTGGATATCGGGCAGGCGCGAGAAGAACGCGCCGGTGATGGCCGAGAACAGAAAGAAGCAGGAATAGAGCCGGTGGTGCAGCTGGGGGAACATAGCAATCCTGCTGGTCTGAAGGCGGGAGAGGACGGATAGGCGAGGAGCGGGCCTACTCGCCGGGAATGGGCTCAGGGACGGAAGCGGGCAGCGGCCGTTTGCCGAGCGAGCCGACGCAGAGCAGGCTCAGCAGCAGCAGCGGAATACCGATGCCGAACGACCAGCGGATGCCAAAATGCTGGGCGATGAAGCCGAGGAGTGGCGGCCCGAGCAGGAAGGCACCGAATGAGATCTGCGCCAGCGCGGCGACGTTGATCACCGCCGAGCGATCGGTGCGTTGGGCGGCGGCAGACATCGCCAGCGGGAAGATCACGCTGGTGCCGATGCCGATGATACCGAGCCCGGCGAGCGCCAGAAGATCGTTCTGCGCGAAAAACACGACCAGCGTACCGATACCCTGCACGGCGAGCAGGGTGCGGGCGACGGCGACCGGGCTGTAACGCTCGACAAAAGAGTCGGCGAAGAAGCGCGTCACGCCCTGCATCATGGCGCCCGCCGCGGCCGCGAAACCGATAATAAACGGCGCCGCCTGGAATTCGTCGCGCATATAGATCGCGGCCCAGTCGGCGCCCGCGCCTTCGAGGATCATCGCCGACATGGTGACGACGACGAGCACCAGAATGGCCGCGGTTGGCCGCGCGAAGCGAGGCGCGGGTTCGGCATGCGCCGTAGCCCGATGGGGGGCCGGCTCGAATTTGCCGAGCAGCAGGAGCACACCGGCGAGAATGACCGGCACCATGATGAGGAGGTCGTGCTGCGGACTTACGCCAAGCTGCGCAAACCCCGCGCCGACGAGGCCGGCGGCAAAGAAGCCGAGGCTCCAGAACGCGTGGGCGCGGTTCATGATGCGCCAGCCGACCTGGTGCTCGACGCGATCGGCCTCGAGATTGATGACGATTTCGATGCAGCCGATGACGAGCCCGTTCGGCAGCAAGAGCAGGAACAGCGCCAGGGGGCTCGGAGCAAAACTGGCGACCGCATAAAGCAGCGCGAGAAACGGAATCAGGATCAGGATGACGCGATGGCCGATGCGCTCGATGATCGCAGAAGCAAAGGTCAGTGAAATCAGCGTGCCAACCGCCGTCCCGATCAGTGCAAAGCCGAACTCACCCTGCGGCGCGCCGATCCCCGCCTGAATTTCGGCGAGCCGGGGAAATATCCCGCCCAGACCGAACGAATAAATAAAAAACGCGCCGAACACCCGAAAATGGGGCGGCAAATCAAGCCCGATACGCATGAAACTCTCGCAAACTGAGTTGCGTAGAACGTTTAATGAAAACGCTGTGTCGAAACAAGCCGATGAACCGCGAAGTTTTGCGATAACAAGTATTCGTGGGCAGGCTTGGGAGGCGTGGGGGGTTGCGAATACCTCAGTCGCGCGGCTGCTCGCCGCGGAATAGCGGCGCATGCGCCTGCATGAGGTGCACGATGCGGTCGGCGATGCGCCGCACTTCCGGGCGGTGCCGATCCTCGTGGTGGCTCACCAGCCATTGCTCCGCCTGAAGTTCCGGGATGGGCGCCGCGACACGCACAAGCCGTGGATCGGTGTCGGCGGCGAAGCAGGGGAACACGCTGAGCCCGGCGCCGGCGGCAACCAGATCGCGGACGCTGTGGACGTTGTTGCCGCGCACGCCGATGCGGTCGCCGTGATGCGCCATCAGCCAACGGGCCGAGGCGACGTTGGCCGCATCGCCCGTGACGCCGACGAACAGCCCGGCCTCGATGCCGTTGATCAGCCGGCGTCCGGAATAGATGGCATGGGCGAGGGTGCCGATCCGCTTGCCGGCGAGGTTGGGTTCGGTCGGCCGCTCTGAACGCAGACCCAGGTCTGCCGCTCGCCGGCCGATATCGACCTTTTCATAGGCGGTAACCAGCTCGACGCGGATGCCGTCATCGACGTGCCAGAGGTCGCCGATGTGCTGAGAGAGAAACGCAGAGGTCCAGGTGCCGGCGGAGATGCGGACGATCTTGTCGCCGACATTGCCGTCGCGCCAGCGGGTCAGTGAAAGCATCGCCTCCTCGACCTCTTCCGCCCGCTGCAGCAGTTCCTCGCCGGCCTTGGTGAGCCGGTAGCCGGTCTGGCTGCGGACAAACAGGGGCTCGCCGATCTGGTGTTCGAGCGCTGTGACCCGCCGGCCAAGGGTTGCCGCACTGAGCCCGGTGCTGCGCCGCGCCGCCGAGAGGCCGCCAAGCCGGGCGACATCCAGGAAGAGCCTGAGATCGCCCCAGGAGATCGTGTCGGCCACAGCCATTTTTCATTCCTGCAAAGCGGACTGCAGTCTCGGCTGTAGCGCAAAAAACGTCAAAAGCCCAATCTGTCGAATGTCGAAAGGCAGCAGGCACCGGCGTCTATCCGGTGCCACGTCCTGCCGGGACGCCCCTCAGCAAGGCACGCCGTACGCCCGCTCTCCAGCGGGAATGGCGAAGCTTTGCAAACAAGAAAGGACTAAAAAATGTTGCAGATACTTGCTCGGCAGTGGCAGCGCTGGCAGCGCCGCCGCAGCACCATCAAGCAGCTACACGCGCTCGATTCTCGCATGCTCGCCGATATCGGCATAGCGCGAGACAGAATCGACGAATGCTCGCGAGAAGGAGCATGCGAGTGAAAATGCCAAAGGCCGCCGGAACTCGATCCGACGGCCTTCTGGCCTGCCGCGGCAGGGAGGTACCGCGACTGCTGAAGCGCGACGAAATCAGACCGTCCGCTTCGTTACTTGCCGGCGCTACACCTGAGCGATGCAGACCTTGCCGATACCGTTAAGGCCGAGGCGCTGGGCCGCGGCGCGGGTCAGATCGATAATGCGGCCGCGGACAAACGGCCCGCGATCGTTGATCCTCACCTGGATGGAGCGACCGGTACGCTGGTCGACCACCTTAACGACCGTTCCGAAGGGGAGGTATTTGTGCGCCGCCGTCATGGCGTTCGCATTCATCCTCTCCCCGTTGGCGGTACGGGAACCTGCAGAATACCATGAGGCCACCCCGCACTGATTGCCGCTCGCATAAGAACTATCCGAAGAACTAACAATAACGCCGGACATTATGACAGCGGCAAGGAGCACTTTTCCTAGCAATATTCTCACTCACTCTTGACTACGATCCCTGCGCCCTAGGGATGAAGTGTGGCGAGAATGTGCGACTCGGTTCGATCGATTGGCCAAGAGCATTTGACTGTTGCCCATGTGCATCAGTTGATTGTGCTCAATTGGGCATGGTTAACGTCTATTCGAGCCGGGATTCATCCTTAAGATTCAATGACTCTAGCGAGGTCTCCGGAAACGTTTCCGGTCCATAATTTGACCAATTGATAAAAAAATTCGGCTGCGCTAGCGTTTGCAGGCTGGAACCGTTCCAAGGTCCGTGTGGAACGCCAGGCTGGATGGAGACGCGCGATGGGGGTCGGAGCACTTCAGGACGGGATTGCGGCAGGCCGGCTCAGCGCCGACCAATATGCCGAGAATTTTTCGGACCTGCATCCGCCGCTCAACCATCACGAGGCCATTGTCGAGGCCGACCGCTGCTATTTCTGCTTCGACGCGCCGTGCCTCAATGCGTGTCCGACCTCGATCGATATCCCGATGTTCATCCGTGAGATCGTCACGGACAATCCGCTGGGCGCGGCCGAAACGATCTTCGAGCAAAACATCCTCGGCGGCATGTGCGCCCGCGTCTGCCCCACTGAGCAGCTCTGCGAGGAAGCCTGCGTGCGCGAGGCGGCGGAGGGCAAGCCGGTGAAGATCGGCCAGCTTCAACGCTATGCGACGGACGTCGCGATGAAGGCCGATGCGCAGTTTTTTGTTCGCGGCGCTGAGACGGGCAAAACGGTCGCGGTCGTCGGGGCCGGCCCGGCAGGCCTCGCCTGTGCGCACCGGCTGTCGATGCACGGCCACAAGGTCAAGATTTTTGACGCGCGGCCGAAAGCGGGCGGGCTCAACGAATACGGTATCGCCTCCTACAAGACCGTCGACGGTTTTGCGCAGGCCGAAGTTGACTACGTTACGGCGATCGGCGGCATCGAGATCGAGCACAGCAAGATTTTGGGTGAGCAGTTTTCGCTCGCCGACCTTGAGCGCGACTATGACGCGGTGTTCCTCGGCATCGGCCTTGGCGGCGTCAACGCGCTGCGGGCGGAAGGTGAGACGGCGGATGGCGTCGATAATGCCGTTGATTTTATCGCCGAGCTTCGCCAGTCGAGCGATGTCGGCAAGCTGCCGATCGGCCGGCGCGTGGTGGTGATCGGCGGCGGCATGACGGCGATCGATGCGGCGGTGCAGGCAAAGCTTCTCGGCGCCGACGAAGTGACGATGGTCTATCGGCGCGGCAAAGACCAGATGAATGCCTCGACGTTCGAGCAGGATCTGGCGGCCAGCAAAGGCGTCACCATCCGGCACTGGATGGCGCCCGTGCGGGTGCTGACGTCGAATGGCAAAGTCACCGGTATCGAGCTCGAGCACACGGCGCTGGTCGACGGCAAGCTTACCGGGATCGGCGACAAGATGACGATTGCAGCCGATCAGGTGTTCAAGGCGATCGGCCAGACACTCGCCACCGACGGTGAGGGCCTCAGCCTCGCCGGCGGCAAGATTGAAGTTGACGACGAGGGCAAAACCTCGATGGCCAAAGTCTGGGCCGGCGGCGACTGCGCCACGGGTGGCGACGACCTTACCGTGACCGCCGTCGCCGAAGGCCGCGACGCCGCCGAGAGCATCAACCGTATGCTGATGAACATCTAGGAGGACACCATGGCTGACCTTCGTAACAATTTCATCGGCATCAAATCGCCGAATCCGTTCTGGCTGGCTTCAGCGCCGCCGACCGACAAGGCATACAATGTCGAGCGCGCCTTCAAGGCGGGCTGGGGTGGCGTCGTGTGGAAGACGCTCGGCGAGGAGGGCCCGCCGGTCGTCAACGTCAACGGCCCGCGCTATGGCGCGATCTGGGGCGCCGACCGCCGGCTGCTCGGTCTCAACAACATCGAACTCATCACCGACCGCCAACTGCAGGTGAACCTGCAGGAAATGAAGGCGGTCAAAATGCGCTGGCCTGACCGGGCGCTTATCGCGTCGATCATGGTGCCGTGCGAAGAAGACTCGTGGAAGGCCATCCTGCCGCTGGTCGAGGAGACCAACGCCGACGGCATCGAGCTCAATTTTGGCTGCCCGCACGGCATGAGCGAACGCGGCATGGGCGCGGCCGTCGGGCAGGTGCCCGAATACGTCGAAATGGTCGTGCGCTGGTGCAAGCAATATTCGCGCATGCCGGTGATCACCAAGCTCACGCCGAACATCACCGACGTGAGGAAGCCCGCGCGCGCCGCCAAGAACGGCGGCACCGACGCGGTGTCGCTGATCAACACCATCAACTCTATCACCTCGGTCAATCTCGACACGTTCTCGCCGGAACCTTCGATCGACGGCAAAGGCAGCCATGGCGGCTATTGCGGCCCTGCGGTGAAACCGATCGCACTGTCGATGGTGTCGGAAATCGCCCGCGACCCGGAAACCTTTGGCCTGCCGATCTCCGGTATCGGCGGCATCACCACCTGGCGCGACGCCGCCGAGTTCCTAGCGCTCGGCGCCGGCAATGTTCAGGTCTGCACGGCGGTGATGACCTATGGCTTCAAGATCGTCGAGGAGATGATTTCGGGCCTCTCGAACTGGATGGACGAAAAGGGTCACTTAACCCTCGACGATTTCGCCGGCCGCGCCGTGCGCAACGTCTCAGACTGGCAGTACCTCAACCTCAACTACGTGACCAAGGCCAGGATCAACCAGGATCTCTGCATCTCCTGCGGCCGCTGCCACATCGCCTGCGAGGATACCTCGCACCAGGCGATCATGAAGGAGAAGGACGGCAAGCGTCACTTCGAGGTGATGGACGACGAGTGCGTCGGCTGCAATCTCTGCGTTGACGTCTGCCCGGTCGAAAACTGCATCACCATGGAAGCGCTGCCGCCCGGCTCGATCGACGAGCGCACCGGCCGCGTGGTGACCGGTCAGTACGCCAATTGGACCACGCATCCGAACAACCCGATGGCCAAGGCAACCGCCCCAGCGGAGTAAGCCGCCACCAACGAAGCGTCCCGGCCGCGAAGCATTTGCTCGGCGGCGCAATTCGCTTTACCCATATAATGCCTTGACAGTTATATAACTGACAAAGCATATTATCCGCATGAGCCCGTTTGAAGCCATTGCCGAACCGAACCGTCGTCACCTGCTTGAGCTGTTGCGCAGCGGGGAGCGGCCAGCCGGCGAACTGGTGGAGGCCACCGGCCTGAGCCAACCCGGCATATCGAAACATCTTAGGCACCTGCGGGAGGCTGGGCTTGTCAGCGTCCGTGCCGATGGGCAGCGGCGGCTTTACCGGCTCGAAGCTGCCCAACTCGCAACGCTCGATTCATGGCTGCAGCAGTTCCGCCAATTCTGGTCGGATCGGCTCGATGCCCTCGATGACCATTTGGAGAGAGAACAATGATGGACACACAAACCCTGTTGCGCGGCGACCCGAAGGGCGAGGTCTCGACGAAGGACGGGCGGATGCAGCTCGTGTTTCGCCGCCACTATGCAAAGCCGGTGGCGAAGGTCTGGGCCGCCCTTACCGTACCCGAGCGCCTCGCCGACTGGTTCGGTGCGGCAACGATCGATCTCCGTGTCGGGGGTGCGCTGCGCCTGAACTTCGAAAACGACGCGACCATGGAAATGGAGATCGCTCGCGTCGAGCCGCCGCATGTCCTGGCTTTTGTCTGGCGGCTTGGCGGCGCCGATACCACGGTGCTGTTCGAGCTTCAGCCCGAGGGATCCGGCTGCCAGCTGACGCTGACCCATAGCGGCTTCAATGCGCGCGGGCAGGGGGTGCGGCAGGGTTGGCATGCGCATCTCGAAGGGTTGGCGGATTCGCTCGATGGCCATGCAACACCGTGGCACGTCAAGGAACAGCGCGAGGCCGCGGTGAAGGCGCTCTACCCGCCGATGCAGGGCTAAAAGCCCGACGGCGCGACAACGGCACTTCCCTCCTGCCGCCGGATCGGTTAGCCCGTTTCCGGCAGCAGGGGGGAACCATGACAACCGCAGCGACTCTCATTCTCATCGGCCGGGTGATCCTCGGCCTGTTTTTCGTCATCGCCGGCATCCGCAACTTCCTTCACTTTGCCGAGCGCAGCACGCCCGAAACAAACTATGGCTGGAAGCTGCCGGCGCCGGTAACAGCGCTTGGCTTTGCCGCGCAACTGGTTGGCGGCCTGTCGGTCGCGCTCGGCATCTTCCCCGCCTGGGGAGCCGTGGTGCTGATCCTCTTCCTCATCGGTGCCACCGAGCTCTTCCACAATTTCCTACTGTTCAAGGGCGAGGCACGGGCGCCCCACCTCTATTTCACCCTCGTGAACATCGCGCTCTGCGGCTACTGCCTGATGGTGATCGGCCTGTCGGTTTAGCCAGCGAGCGCCCGCAAAGAAAATTTTAACCGCGGGCCTAGATTCCCAACGCCCCTTAGACTGCTCGTCGCACTCTCACGCTAAAAACTGCGTCGCGGAGAGGACGCGATGCTCAGCGACATAGGAACTGCTTCGTACAACCTGCTGCTGATAGTAATGCAACCGTTTCGGCTGGCTATGGAAGCGGTCGGGCTGCATCCTGTCGACATGCAGGTCTGGGCCTTGATGGTCGGTCTTTTCCTCCTCATCGGCGTCGTGCCGCAGACCGTCACCGATCTCATCCTGACCCGGCGAAAGGCGCTGGCCACCGGCGAGGTCATCTCGCTGCGTGACGATAACGACGGCGGATTTTTCCCCACTATTGCCTTCCGGGACGCGACCGGTGGGCGCTGGCAATTCGAGTCGCACCTCACAACGAACGCGCACACGTGCGATGTGGGCGCGGCCGTCCCCGTGATCTACGATCCGCGCCGGCCCACGCGCGCCCGGGAGGCAGGACGCCCGGTGGCCCGCGTGACGCTCATTGTTTGGTGGTATGCCTTCATGGCCGTGATCTTCTACTACGCCATCTTCGGCTTCCCCGACGGGACTGCCTGAGGCGAGTCTGACGCCGCTTATTTGCTATAGTCTTATTGCGGATAATTAGTATCCACGATATATGTTGACCATGATCGAGAGGTTGAGATGAAACTCGGCGACGGTGTCGAACAGGCCATTCACTGCATGCTGGTGCTTTCGGGCTTGCAGCCCGACGGTGTATTAGCTGCGGCGGCGCTGGCCGAATATCACGGCGTCTCGACGAGCTATTTGCTGAAGCATCTGCAGGCGCTGGCGCATGCCGGCCTGCTCGAATCGATACCCGGCCCCAAGGGCGGCTATCGGCTGGCCAAAAAGCCGGAAAGCATTTCGCTGCTCGATATCGTCCTCGCGGTCGAGGGGCCGGAGCCGGCCTTTCGCTGCGCGGAAATCCGCCAGCGCGGCCCGAACCCGACCGCCCAAAAGTTTCACCGCGCGCCGTGTGCGGTGAATGCCGCGATGCTACGCGCGGAGCAGGCTTATCGTGCCGAGCTGCGCAGCATTGCCCTTACCGATCTAGTTGCGGATCCGGCGACGCCGCTCGGCGCCGCGATCGATGCCCGCAGTTGCGCCTTTCTCGAGCTCAACGAGCGGCGACAAACCTCCCTCTGATTAACCTAGTGACTGAAAAGGACCGGACTATGCAGACCCGTATCAACTATGCCAAAGCCGCCCCCGACGCCTATCAGGCGGTCGTTGCGCTCGCCACCTATGTGAGCAAGCAGTCGAACCTGCCGCCGCTGCTGATCGACCTCATCAAACTTCGTGCCAGCCAGATCAACGGCTGCGCCTACTGCGTCGATATGCACACCAAGGAGGCGATCGAGCACGGCGCATCCCAGCAGTGGGTCAATCTCATCGTCACCTGGCAGGAGTCGCCGATCTTTTCAGACGCGGAGCGTGCTGTGCTGGGCTGGACCGAGGCGCTGACGCTGATTTCGGATACGCGCGCGCCAGACGAGGACTATGCAGCGATCAAGATGTTCTTCTCGGACGAGGACATCACCAAAATCTCGGTCGCCATCGGGCTGATCAATGTGTGGAACCGGCTAGCCGTCGGGTTCCGCTCAAAACACCCGATCGACCAACCGGTCGTCGCAGCCGCCTGACCTAGGCCATCGCAATTCCCCCTTGCCATCAGGCAATCCCGTGAGGATAGCTTGAATGGCGAGGGGGAATTTCATGACGGCCGGTTCGAAGCTTACGCGGCGTGACCGCGTGCTGGCGCATTTTGCCATGTTGGCATTTGCGGCCATGATCGCATTTGGCTTTACGCTGACGGCCCTGATCCGTCATGACATTACCACCGTCCCGCTCAACGCCAGCCGCTTCCTGTTCGGCACGCTGATCATGGGCGCCGCGGCCTACTTTGGCGCGCCGCAGCGGCTGACCGTTCCGAAAGCCGGCTGGCGCTTCGGTATTCTCGGCCTGCTGAGCGCCGTCTACTTCATCACGATGTTCATCGCGCTGACGATCTCCCCGCCGATCACCATCAGCGCGGTTTTTACCCTCATCCCATTGATGGCGGCCGTCATGGCCTTTGTGCTTATGCGTCAGCGCACCGGGCTGATTGTACTGGCGAGCCTGCTGCTCGCTGCCATCGGCTCGGTCTGGGTGATTTTTGAGGGCGACATCGCCGCCGTGCTCGCCTTCGATGTCGGCAAGGGCGAGATCATCTTTTTCTGCGGCTGTTTCTGCTACGCGCTCTACACCGTGCTGCTGCGGCGGCTCAATCGCGGCGAGCCGTCGCTGGTCGCAAGCTTCTGGACGCTGCTCGCAACAACCATCTGGGTGTCGCTCTATGGCGTCGGCGATCTGCTATCGACCGACTGGGCCCATCTGCCGGCGCGGGTCTGGTGGGTGATCGCCTATCTCTCCATCTTCCCGACCGCAGTGACTTTCTTTCTCGTCCAGTTCGCAGCCCTTCGCCTGCCCTCGGCCAAGGTGATTGCCTATGGCTATCTGACGCCGGCGTTCGTCATCCTGTTCGAGGGAATGGCCGGCAATGGCTGGCCGGGCGTATCGGTGCTGGCCGGTGTCGGTGTCACCGTGCTCGGGCTGGTTTTGCTGGCGGTCGTAAAGGATTAAGCCTTCTTCGGCATCAGCCCGTGCATAAAGAGCTGCTCGAGATAACGGGCGGCATCTTCGAAGCGGCCTTCGCCGTTGAGGTCGGGGCCGAGCACGGCGCGCACCTGCACATCGAAATCGGCATAGTGCTGGGTCGTGGCCCAGATCGAAAAGATCAGATGGTAGGGATCGGCCGTGGTGAGTTTGCCGCTCTCCATCCAGCCGCGGATGATCGCCGCCTTCTCGTCGACCAGCGCTTTGAGGTCGCCTTCGAGCATGTCAATCGTGCGCGGCGCCCCCTGCAGCATCTCGTTGGCGAAGAGCCGGCTCTCGCGGGGAAAATCGCGCGCCATTTCGAGCTTGCGGCGGATGTAGGAGCGGATTTCGGGGATCGGATCGCCATCGGCATCGATCTCGCGCAGCGGCCCGAGCCACATATCGAGCAGCTCGCCGATCAAGCGCTTGTGGATCTCTTCCTTGCGCGGAAAATAGTAGAGCAGATTGGGCTTCGACATACCTGCGGCATCGGCGATCTGGTCGATGGTCGCGCCGCGGAAACCGTGCAGCGAAAACACTTCGAGCGCCGCGTCGAGGATGAGATCCTGCTTCTCGCGCTGGATGCGCGTTCTGGGCCGGGTCCGCGCCTTCTCGTCCATCTCCCCGCTGCTCCCCGACAGGCGCGTTCTCCCACGTATTTTTGCCTTGCTTGGGCGTGCGGGAGTGCTAACCTTTTTCCAATTGGTCAAAATTCTCGGTAACACGTCGACGCGTCAAGAGACAATAAACTTGACCAAAAAAATCAACAAAAGCCAGTAGCCCGGCAAACTCCAAGGGAGCCCTCGGTGTCCAATCGCCTGAATGTCGCGCCAAACGATCTCAATGCGTTCTGGATGCCGTTTACCGCCAACCGCCAGTTCAAGAAGGCGCCGCGCATGTTCGCGCGCGCCAAGGACATGCATTATTTCACCACCGATGGCCGGCAGGTGCTCGATGGCACGGCGGGGCTCTGGTGCGTGAATGCCGGCCACTGCCGGCCCAAGATTGTCGAGGCGATCCAGGAGCAGGCGGCCGAGCTCGACTATGCCCCCGCCTTCCAGATGGGCCACCCGAAGGCGTTCGAACTGGCCAACCGGCTGGTCGACATCGCGCCGGAAGGGCTCAACCATGTGCTCTACACCAATTCCGGCTCGGAATCGGTCGAGACGGCGCTCAAGGTGGCGCTGGCCTATCACCGGGTGAAGGGCGAGGGCGCCCGCTTCCGGCTGATCGGCCGCGAGCGCGCCTATCACGGCGTCAATTTCGGCGGCATTTCGGTCGGCGGCATCGTCACCAACCGCAAAATGTTCGGCACGCTGCTGACCGGCGTCGACCATATGCCGCATACCCACGACCTCAAGCGCAACGCCTTCAGCAAGGGCGTGCCGGAGCATGGCGCCGAGCTCGCCGATTGGCTTGAGCGGATCGTCACGCTGCACGACGCCTCGACCATCGCCGCGGTTATCGTCGAGCCGGTGGCCGGGTCAACCGGCGTGCTCATCCCGCCAAAAGGCTACCTGCAGAAGCTGCGCGAGATCACCAAAAAGCACGGCATTTTGCTGATTTTCGACGAAGTCATCACCGGCTATGGCCGTCTCGGCACCCCGTTCGGCGCCGACTATTTTGGCGTGACGCCCGACATCATGGTCACCGCCAAGGGCCTCACTAACGGCGTGATCCCGATGGGCGCCGTGATGGTCACCAGCGAAATCCATGATGCCTTCATGACCGGGCCGGAAAACGCCATCGAGTTCATGCACGGCTATACCTATTCGGGTAACCCGATGGCCGCCGCGGCAGGTCTTGCGACGCTTGAGACGTACAAGGATGAGGGCCTGCTCACCCGCGGCGCCGAGATGGGTCCCTATTTCGAGCAGGCGCTGCATTCGCTCAAGGGCCTGCCGCACGTCATTGACATCCGCAATATCGGGCTCGTCGGCGCGATCGAGCTCGAGCCGATCGCCGGCAAGCCGACAGCGCGCGCGTTCTCGGCCTTCCTCAAGGCGTTCGAATCCGGCCTGCTGATCCGCACCACCGGCGACATCATCGCGCTGTCGCCGCCGCTGATCGTCGAAAAGAGCCATATCGACGAGATCGTCGGCAAGCTCGGAACGATCCTCAGGACGCTTGAGTAAGATGGAACATTTGTTCTATACGCCGAAGAATAGAACGAACGTTCCGTTTATTCGGGCAGGAGGCCTCCTATGCTGACCATCGAAAACGCCGTCGCCGGCAAGCGCTACGTGTCTGTCTCGACGCGCAAAAGCCCGGTCTTCAACCCCGCGACCGGCGAGCAGACGGCCGAACTGCCGCTGTCGACGCTGGACGAAATCAACGCCGCGGTCGCCTCGGCGAAGAAGGCACAGGTCGCCTGGAGCAACACAACGCCGATGAAGCGGGCGCGGGTGATGTTCAAGTTCAAGGACCTCCTCGAAAAGCACGCCGATGAAATTGCCCGCGCCATCTCCAGCGAGCACGGCAAGGTCCACGACGATGCCCTCGGTGAACTGGCGCGCGGCATCGACTGCGTCGAATATGCCTGCGGCATCCCGCAACTGCTCAAGGGCGAATTTTCGCGCAATGTCGGGCCCTCGATCGACACTTATTCCGATCGCCAGCCGCTCGGGGTCGTCGCCGGCATCACGCCGTTCAACTTCCCCGCCATGGTGCCGATGTGGATGTACCCAACGGCCATCGCCTGCGGCAATGCGTTCATCCTAAAACCGTCGGAGCGTGATCCCTCAGCCTCGATGCTCTGCTGGAACCTCTTTATGGAGGCAGGCCTCCCCGAGGGCGTGCTCAACATCGTCCATGGCGACAAGGAAGCGGTCGACGCCATCCTCGACCATCCGGACATCAAGGCGGTGTCGTTCGTCGGCTCGACCGCAATTGCCGAATATGTGTACCGGCGCGGCACGCAGGCCGGGAAGCGCGTGCAGGCGCTGGGCGGCGCCAAGAACCACATGATCATCATGCCGGACGCCGATATGGACCAGGCGGCCGACGCGCTGATGGGCGCCGGCTACGGCTCGGCCGGCGAACGCTGCATGGCGATTTCGGTCGCGGTGCCGGTCGGCGACAAGACCGCGGACACCCTGATCGAAAAGCTGAAACCCCGCGTCGAAAGCTTGAAAATCGGCCCCGCGACCGACAAGGACGCCCAGATGGGGCCGATCGTCTCCAAGCAGCAGCGCGACAGGATCGTCGGCTATATCGACAAGGGCGTGGCCGAAGGCGCCAAGCTTGTCGTCGACGGCCGTGGGTTCAGGCTCCAAGGCTACGAGAACGGCTACTACGTCGGCGGCACGCTGTTCGATAACGTGAAGCGCGATATGACCATCTACAAGGATGAGATCTTCGGGCCGGTGCTGTCGGTGGTTCGCACCAAATCCTTCACCGAAGCGGTCGATCTCATCCACGGCCACGAATACGCCAACGGCACCGCCATCTTCACTCGCGACGGCGACGCTGCCCGCGAATTCGCCGACAAGATCGAAGTCGGTATGGTCGGCATCAACGTGCCGATCCCGGTGCCGGTCGCCTACCACTCCTTCGGCGGCTGGAAGCGCTCGATCTTCGGCGACCACGGCATCTACGGGCCCGAGGGCGTGCATTTTTACACGCGCCTCAAGACCATCACCACCCGCTGGCCCGCCGGCATCAAAAGCGGCGCCGAATTCACCTTCCCGAGCATGAAGTAGGACTTCGATGCCCGCACCCGGCGAAAACCTAAGGATCAACGGCGATCGGCTGTGGGATTCGATCCATGGGATGGCCGAGATCGGGCCGGGGATCGCCGGCGGCAGTAACCGGCAGACCCTGACCGATTTCGACAAGCAGGGCCGCGAGCTTTTCAAGCGCTGGTGCGACGACGCGGGCCTGACGATGGGCGTCGACCAGATGGGCACCATGTTCATGCGCCGCGAGGGTACCGACCCCGCGGCGTTGCCCATTTATGTCGGCAGTCACCTCGATACGCAGCCCACCGGCGGGCGCTATGACGGCGTACTCGGTGTGCTCTCGGGCCTTGAGCTCGTGCGTACGCTCAATGACCTCGGCATCCGAACAAAGCATCCGATCGTCGTCACCAACTGGACCAATGAGGAAGGCGCCCGCTTTGCCCCAGCGATGATGGCCTCGGGCGTGTTTGCGGGACAGTTCACGCAGGACTACGCCTATGGCCGCAAGGACCAGGACGGCAAAAGTTTTGGCGACGAATTGAAGCGCATCGGCTGGATCGGCGACGAAAAGGTCGGCGACCGCAAGATGCACGCCTATTTCGAGTACCACATCGAGCAGGGCCCGATCCTCGAAGCCGAAAACAAGCAGATCGGCGTCGTCACGCACGGGCAGGGGCTCTGGTGGCTCGAATTCACGCTAACCGGCAAGGAGGCGCATACCGGCTCGACGCCGATGAACATGCGCGTCAACGCCGGCCTCGCCATGGCCCGCATCCTCGAAATGGTGCAGGCGGTGGCGATGGGCGAACAGCCGGGCGCCGTGGGTGGCGTGGGGCAGATGAAGTTTTCGCCCAACTCGCGCAATGTGCTGCCAGGGACGGTGGTCTTCACCGTCGACATACGCTCACCTGAGCAGGGCAAGCTCGATCGCATGCGGGCGAAGATCGAGGCCGAGGCGCCCAAGATTTGCGAAGCGCTCGGGGTTGGCTGCGCCATCGAGGCGGTGGGGCACTTCGATCCGGTGGCGTTCGATCCCACGCTCGTGGCGCGGGTGCGAAAAGCCGCCGAAGACCTCGGCTACAGCCACATGAACATCATCTCCGGCGCCGGCCACGATGCCTGCTGGATGAACAAGGTCGCGCCCTCGACCATGATCATGTGCCCCTGCGTCGACGGCCTCTCGCACAACGAGGCCGAGAACATCTCCAAGGAATGGGCCACCGCCGGCGCCGACGTGCTGCTCCGCGCCGTGCTCGAGACGGCGGAGATCGTGGAGTGAGAATTTACAAGACGTCGTCCGATCAAGCGGCGGTCAGGGTGGACGGCAAGTTCCAGTGCTTTCCCCGTTCGGAAAACCACCGATCGGAAAAGAAGCTTTTCTCCACGGTCGAAGAGGCCGCCGCGTTCCTCTGCAGCAACCCGGAATGGGGCATCTATATGAATCCGGGTGGCGCCCTAATTTACCGCGGCATCTGTATTGAGCGAGACGCATCATGACCAGCAAAGTCATCAAGAACGGCACGATTGTAACCGCCGATCTCTCCTATAAGGCCGATGTGAAAATCGAGGACGGCCGGATCACTCAGATCGGTCAGAACCTCTCGGGCGACACCACCCTCGATGCCACCGGCTGTTACGTCATGCCGGGCGGCATCGATCCGCATACGCATCTCGAAATGCCGTTCATGGGGACCTATTCAACCGACGATTTCGAGTCGGGTACGCGTGCCGGGCTTGCCGGCGGCACGACGATGGTGGTCGATTTCTGCCTGCCCTCGCCGAACCAGTCGCTGCTTGAAGCGCTGAAGATGTGGGACAACAAGACCTCGAAGGCCTCGGCCGATTACTCGTTCCACATGGCGATCACCTGGTGGGGCGAGCAGGTGTTCAACGAGATGGCCGAGGTGGTCGACCGTGGCATCACCTCGTTCAAGCATTTCATGGCCTATAAGGGCTCGCTGATGGTCAACGACGACGAAATGTTCGCGTCGTTCCAGCGCTGCGCCGATCTGGGCGCGCTGCCGCTCGTCCATGCCGAAAACGGCGACGTGGTCGCGGCGATGACGGAAAAACTGCTCGCCGCCGGCAACAATGGTCCCGAGGCGCACGCCTATTCGCGCCCGCCCGAGGTCGAGGGCGAGGCCACCAACCGCGCCATCATGATTGCCGATATGGCCGGCGTGCCGCTCTACGTGGTGCACGTCAGTTGCGAGCAATCCCATGAGGCGATCCGCCGGGCGCGGGCCAAAGGGATGCGGGTTTTTGGCGAGCCGCTGATCCAGCATCTGACGCTCGATGAGAGCGAATATTTCAATCGCGACTGGGACTATGCGGCGCGCCGGGTGATGTCGCCGCCCTTCCGCAACAAGCAGCACCAGGATTCACTCTGGGCCGGGCTGCAGTCGGGGTCGCTGTCGGTGGTCGCGACCGACCACTGCGCTTTCACGACGCAGCAGAAGCGGACCGGCATCGGCAATTTCGCAAAAATTCCGAACGGCACGGGCGGCCTCGAAGACCGGATGCCGGTGCTTTGGTCGCGCGGCGTCAACACCGGGCGACTGACGAAAGAAGAGTTCGTCGCGGTGACCTCGACCAACATCGCGAAAATCCTCAACCTCTATCCGAAGAAGGGCGCCGTACTCGTTGGCGCCGACGCGGATCTCGTGGTGTGGGATCCGAAGCGCAAGAAGACGATTTCGGCGAAAAGCCAACAATCGATCATCGACTACAACGTGTTCGAGGGATTTGAGGTCGAAGGCCTGCCACGCTTCGTGCTGACCCGCGGCGAAGTGGCGGTGACGGAAGCGAAGGTCGACGCGCATCCCGGCCACGGCCAGTTCGTGGCGCGCGAGGCGAAGAACCCGGTCAACCGGGCGCTGAGCCAGTGGAAGGAAATCACCGCGCCGCGAAAAATCGAACGCGCCGGCATCCCGCAGAGCGGGGTGTAAGCGAGGCATGGGGGCACGTTTCGCGACCGCACTTCTGCTGATGACGATCGCGACACCATCAATCGCCGGCGTGCTGCCGTTCGATGGTGCGTTCGGCAACGCGAAAGGATGCGCGCTCTATTCGGACGGCGCGATACCGGACGGGCATGGCGAGTTCTACCTGCTGACGCCCAACACCTTCGCCTCCTATCCGGTGCAGTGCGACTTTGTTTCGTCGTCCCCCGACGCGCCTTCGGAGCTGTTCGCCAACACGATATGCCGCACCGCCGACGGCGAAACGGCCAAGGATTCGATGCGGCTGATCGACCACGGCCCGGCGGGCTATGGCATCAAGGTCGTGGGGCTCGATGAGCTGGGGCCGTTCCCCGCCTGTCCGCCGAAGAAGGCCGGCGTTCCAACCTTCGTCGTGCCGAAATGAGCTTCCCCGGCGAACAGACGGTCACGATCGCGGCAGCGGTGCTGCTCGATGGTGTGGGCCGCATGCTGGTGGTCAAGAAGCGCGGCAGCCCGTACTTCATGCAGCCCGGCGGCAAGATCGAGGAGGCCGAGACCCCGATCGCGGCGCTGGTCCGCGAATTGGCCGAAGAAGTATCGCTCGCGCTCCCCGATGACGTCGCGCCGCTCGGCGTCTTTTCCGCGCCTGCCGCGAATGAGCCGGAAACGACCGTTGTCGCCCATATCTTTTCGGCGCGTACCAACCGCCAGCCGCGCATCGGCCGCGAAATCGAAGCCATGGCGTGGCTCGATCCCGCCGCGCCGGGCGATATCGTGCTTGCGCCGCTGACGCGCGATCATATGCTGCCTTTGGCGCGACGCCTTGCCACCCAATTTGCCGGAGAACTCAGATAGCCGACACGACGCTCGACCCCAAACCCGTCACCGTCCCGGCAACCAAACCGGCCTCCAGCGTTGTCTCGGCGCAGGGGTTAAGCCTGACCTTTGCCACCAATGACGGGCCGGTCAACGCGCTGAGCGACGTTAATCTCGAGATCAACAAGGGCGAGTTCGTCTCGTTCATCGGTCCATCCGGTTGCGGCAAGACGACGTTTTTGCGCGTCATCGCCGATCTCGAACAGCCCACGGCGGGGACGATCCGCGTCAACGGCATGACGCCGAGCGAAGCCCGGGTGAAGCGCGCCTATGGCTATGTGTTTCAGGCGCCGGCGCTTTATCCCTGGCGCACGATCGAAAAGAACGTGGCGCTGCCGCTCGAGATCATCGGCTTTTCCGATGCCGAGAAGCAGGCTCGGATCGCGCGCACGCTCGAGTTGGTCAACCTCACGGGCTTCGAGAAAAAATATCCGTGGCAACTTTCGGGCGGCATGCAACAGCGCGCCTCGATTGCCCGCGCGCTGGCCTTCGACGCCGACCTGTTGCTCATGGACGAGCCGTTCGGTGCGCTCGACGAGATCGTCCGCGACCACCTCAATTCGGAGCTGCTGAAACTTTGGTCGGCAACGCAGAAGACCATCGCCTTCGTGACGCATTCGATCCCTGAGGCGGTCTATCTCTCCACCAAGATCGTGGTGATGTCGCCCCGACCCGGTCGCGTCACCGACATCATCGACTCTCCCCTGCCGCACGAGCGCCCGCTCGAAATCCGCGAGACGCCCGAGTTCTTAGCCATCGCCCACCGGGTCCGCGAAGGGCTCAGGGCCGGCCACAGTTACGAGGTGTAGCGCGATGCAGCGCACCCTCCCGATCCTCGTTGTCCTCTTAGCGCTGCTCGTCATCTGGTACGTCGGCGCGGTTGCGCTCAACGCGCCCGTGCTCCTTGACGCCTATGCCCGCAACAACACGCCGTTCGCTTGGCCGGAGTTCATCCTCGATGCCTGGAACCAGAGCCGGCCGGTGCTGCCGTCGCCGCATCAGGTGCTGATCGAGTTCTGGAACACCACGGTGCTGGTCGCGCCCGGCTCGAAGCGCAGCCTCGTTTATCACGCTTGGGTGACGCTCTCTGCTACCCTCCTCGGTTTCGTCATCGGCACAATTTTGGGCATCGTGCTCGCCGTGTTGATCGTCCACAACGATGCCTCAGACCGCTCGCTGATGCCCTGGATCATCGCCAGCCAGACCATCCCGATCGTCGCGTTGGCGCCGGTGTTCGTCGTGGTGACGTACAATGTGCTGACGGGCGATAATCTGCTGTCGCATGCTTTCCACCTGACGGGCGACACGGCACGGCTGGTCAGCAAGGCACTGGTGTCGACCTATCTGAGCTTCTTTCCGGTCGTCGTCGGCATGGTGAAGGGGTTTCGAAGTCCCGAGGCGATTCACCTCGACCTCATGCACACTTACAACGCGAGCCGGCCGCAAGCCTTCTGGAAGCTGCGTTTCCCGATCGCTCTGCCTTACCTCTTCACCTCGATGAAGGTCGCAGTCGCGGCGAGCCTTGTCGGCGCCATCGTCGGCGAGTTGCCCACGGGAGCTGTGGCCGGGCTCGGCGCGCGGCTGCTCGGCGGCTCGTATTACGGGCAGACCACGCAGATCTGGTCGGCGCTGCTTGCTGCTGCTCTGCTCGCCGGGCTCCTGGTGGTCGCCGTCGACCTCGTCGAGCGCCTGGTGATCCGGCGGATGGGGGCGCGGCCCTCTTGACCCAGCTCCAATACTATATCGCGATTGTTGCCGGCGGGCTTTGCTTGTTGGGCCTCGCGTTGCCCTTCGGCGTCGGCGCCTCGGGGATCGTGATACCATGGAATTTCCTGCCGCTGGCGGTCTTTCTCAGCGCGAGCTTTTTGGCCCTGATCATTTTCCGCACCCGTATCCATCCGGGCCTCGTCGGCCTGCTCGCAATCGCCGGCGGGGTCGTGGTTCTGGTCGGGCTCGGCCGCATCGATCATGCTGCCTCGGGGTTCTGGATCGCCCTCGTCGCCGCGTGGGCGCTGTCGTGGCTTTTCGCCGAACGGCTGTCGCAATATGTGCGGCAAGGTCGCATCGCGGGCGACGTCGCGGGGCTGTTGATCCCGCTGATGTTCGGCGCCGCGGTGCTGCTGATCTGGGAAGGGGGCACGCGTGGCGGCGAAGTGCCGTTCGTCATCCTGCCGCCGCCCTCGGCGATCTGGGCGCGGATCATCGCCAATATCCCGACGCTGGCGGCGGATTTCGCGCAGACCTTCCTCAAATCCGTGCTGATCGGCTACGCGCTCGGCTGCGGGCTTGGCTTCATCGTTGCCATCGCCATCGACCGTTCGCCGTTCCTCAAGCAGGGGCTGCTGCCGCTGGGCAATTTTGTCTCGGCGCTGCCGATGGTCGGCGTCGCGCCGATCATGGTGATGTGGTTCGGCTTCGACTGGCCGTCGAAAGCTGCCGTGGTCGTCATCATGACGTTCTTCCCCATGCTGGTGAACACCGTTGCAGGGCTCAATGCCTCGGGCAGCATGGAGCGCGACATGATGCGCACCTATGCGGCGAGCTACTGGCAGACGCTGTTCAAGCTCCGCTTGCCGGCCGCGGCGCCGTTTATCTTCAACGCCTTGAAGATAAACTCGACTTTGGCGTTGATCGGCGCAATCGTAGCGGAATTCTTCGGGACGCCCGTCGTGGGAATGGGCTTCCGGATATCGACCGAAGTCGGCCGTTTGAATGTCGACATGGTCTGGGCGGAGATCGCCGTGGCGGCGGTTGCGGGATCCGCTTTCTACGGCGTGGTGGCCCTCATCGAGCGGGCTGTCACGTTCTGGCATCCGTCCGTCCGTGGTGGGCGGGCGTAAAAAAGCAACAACAGGGAAAGACGAAACGATGAAAAAGCTTCTTACTTCCGCAATGGCCGGCGCCCTGCTCGCAGCGAGCGTGGGCGGAGCCTATGCTGCGGACGCCGTAACGCTGCAGACCAAGTGGGTCGCGCAGGCGCAGTTCGCCGGCTACTACGTCGCCAAGGCCAAGGGCTTTTATACCGATGCCGGCCTCGACGTGACGATCAAGCCGGGCGGCCCCGACATTGCCCCCGAGACGGTGATCGCCGGCGGCGGCGCCGACGTGATCGTCGACTGGCTGGCTGCCGCCCTTGCGGCGCGCGAAAAAGGCGTGGCGCTGGTCAATATCGCGCAGCCCTATAAGTCGTCGGGCCTGCTGCTCACCTGCCGCAACGATATGGGCGTCAAGACGACGGCCGATTTCAAGGGCAAGACGCTGGGCGTCTGGTTCTTCGGCAACGAATATCCGTTCTACGCCTGGATGGCCAAGCTCGGCCTGCCCACCGCCGGCGGCGCCGATGGCGTCAACGTGCTGAAGCAGAATTTCAACGTCGATCCGCTGATCCAGAAGCAGGCGGCCTGCATTTCGACGATGAGCTATAACGAATACGGCCAGGTGCTCGATGCCGGCTTGAAGCCGACCGACCTCACCGTCTTCAACTACCGCGACCAGGGCGTCGGCATGCTCGAGGATGGCCTCTATGTCATGCAGGACAAGCTGAAGGATGCGGCATTCAAGGCCAAGATGGTCAAGTTCGTCTCCGCCTCGATGAAGGGCTGGGCCTATGCCGTGGCGCATCCCGATGAAGCGGCGCAGATCGTCGTCGATGCCGATGACTCGGGCGCCGCGACCCTCGACCACCAGAAGTACATGATGGGCGAAGTCGCCAAGCTCATCGATTCCGGCAACGCCGCCCTCAACGAGGACGACTATAAGCAGACCGTTGCGACCCTGCTTTCCGCCGCCAAGTCGGACTCCAATCCGGCGATCACCAAGGAGCCGGATGCCGGCGCCTTCACGCACGAGATCACCGATCAGGTGAAGTAAGGCCGCCGATCGCATCGCGAGTATCATGAGGGGCGGCTTCGGCCGCCCCTTTTTGTTTTCGGCTCGGCCGGCCCCCGCACACGGTCTTCCTTCTCCCGCAAGGGGAGAAGGCGAGAAGCGGCTAAGTTGCCGACAGCGCCAGCGAGACCATCCGAATAGCACGCGGATGCGAATCCTCATTGGGTCCGAGTTCACGGCCAGACCGCGCATCCGGGTAATCGAAGCGGAGGTCGATGCTGCCGGATGCCGCCAGCGATGCAGGAATGTCGACGGTTTTCGTTTCGGGCTCTGCGCCGGTCAAGCTCAGGTCTGTCAGCTTCTCACCATTCGCGGAAACGGTGATCCGCTGCACTGGCTGCGCGGCATCGACCATCGCGCCGGCGGTGATTGTAAGCCTGAGCGGGGAGGCAACAGCCGCAAACTTGAACCGCAGCAGGCTGTAGCTCCCGTACGACCACGTGCCTTTGTCGTTCGGATAAAACCAGCCGCAGATCTTGTTGGGGAAGAACAGGCTCGGCTTGCTGTCGACGAATGAGAGCGTCGTACCGAGCGTGTAGGCGGCGGCCGTTTCGTGCGGCCAGCAATCCGATGTCTTGTCGATGTAGTAAGCGCGATAAGCCGCATCGACATTGGGCCGAAGAACGAGGCTGGCTGCGTAGAGCTCAAACGCCGCCACGAGAGCGATCGGCAGCCACAGGATGGAGCGTGACATCACATCAGCGCTCCCTGCTGATGCAGCCAGCCGATGGTCCACTCGAAGTCCAGCACAACAAAGACGGCAAAGCTCAGCCAGAACAGCCAGCGCCAGCCTGCCAGCAGCTGGCAAAGCACGATGCCGAGCGGCGCCAGCGCTGCAACGAAGCGCAGCATGGACTCGACGCCATTGGTCAGCGCCAGCACGAGGCAGAGCGTGCAAAAGATCGCCGCCGGAATCTGCCGCCTCCACGCGAGAACGCCGCAGAGCACCAGGCCGCCGAGACTGGCCGCCGCCAGCAACGGGGCATCGCGCGTCTGACCACCCGGCGAGGTAAAAGCATGCCAGAGGCCGGTGACGGGATTGACGATCTCACGATCCCAGGCACGCTGGATATGCACGAAGGCCAGCGCATCGCCGGTCACCGCATGGAGCCACACCATGAAGGCAAAAACACCAAGCGGCACCAGCAGCAGCCCAAGCACGATATCGGGGCGGCGCAGCAAGTCAGGTAGCAACGAGCGCAGACGCGGTAACGCTCTCCACAACTCGATGGCGGCCTCAGCCAGAATGGCGAAGACGAAGAGTACGCCGACCGTTCGCGTCGCCGCCAGCAGGGCACCCACCGCGCCTGCGGCGATGTAGTTGCGGCGGCCGAGTGCGACAAACGCCAGCACTGTCAGCAGTAGAAACAGGCTCTCGGAATAAAGGATCGAAAAATAGAAGCTGAATGGGCCGATCAGCAGCAGGGCGGCGAACAGGAAATAGGGCCGCCGGTCGCCGCCGAACAGCGGCCATGAGGCCAGTGCCGCACCGAGCGTCAGCAGCGGCGAAACGATTGACCCGAGCACCGCGGGCGAGGCTGCGACGAGTTTGCCGATAGCGGCAATCAGCAGCGGATAAAGCGGGAAGAACGCCCAGTTGGCGATGCCGGCCGGCCCGCCGAAATTGAGCGTCTCCGGATACGCCTGATAGCCGCGCGTAACGATGTCGCCGTACCAGTAACAGTCCCAGACGCACATCGCGTCGACAAAGCCCTGCGGGCTCGGCTGAGCGTTGACCGACGCGTAAGAGAGATAGCGCAGCAACGCGCCGGCGACCGCCAGCACGACCGGAATCGCGACCAAGGAAAACCCGCGTCGCGGGCCGATGTGGGCTGCCGTTTCATTCACGGCCCCACCATGGAGGGATCGGGCTTTCCTAACAAGTTTTTGTAAGCCGCATCGCAACCAAACGTGAATTCCAAAAGTTGTGCGTCTGACATGGGTCGAGGAGAAACTAAATGAGTGGCATAATCTATCTGGTCGGTCTGGTCGTCATCGTTCTGGCGATACTTTCGTTTCTTGGGCTCCACTAAGCAAAAAGTGTTGCCAGCGACCAATTTTTCCTTGGAGGAATGAGAATGACGATGCCAGCGACCCTGGATCCCGCAGTTATCGAAGAGGCACCGGCACAACATGCCCACGTCGATTGGCCCGCAATATTTGCCGGCATTCTCTTGGCGACTGCAATTGCCACAGTGCTGTTGACCTTCGGATCGGCGATCGGCCTGTCGGCCGCCAACTTCCATGGCGGTGCGGGTGCTTCCCCGATCTGGATCGCGATCGCTGCCGCAAGCTGGCTGCTCTGGGTTCAAGTCTCAAGCATGATGTGCGGCGGCTACCTCACCGGCAGGCTTCGCCGCCGGGCACATGACGCCACCGAACACGAGTCCGATGTCCGCGATGGCGCGCATGGGCTGATCGTCTGGGCTGGCGCTCTGTTGATTGGCGCGGTCATCGCCGTCGGCGGTATCGGCGCTGCTGCGGGTGCGATCGGCAACATCATCGGAACCGCCACGACCGCAGCGGGCGCGGCAGCAGGCGGCGCTGCAAGCAAGACAGGCTTCGACCCGGCCGCGTATTTCACAGACACCTTATTGCGTCCCGCTCCCAATGCCGCACCGGCTGCGAATGCCCCAGCAGCAGCGGACGCCGCTGCGGAAGCCGGACGCATTCTTGCCAATGGCGCGGTCAACGGTTCGATATCGGACGATGACAAGACCTATCTCGCCCAACTGGTGGCGAGCCGCACCGGCCTGTCAACCGACGACGCGAAGAAGCGGGTCGACGCCGTCTTGACCAATGTCGATGCGGCGAAACAGAAGGCGGCCGATGCGGCTGAAAGCGCCCGCAAGCTGGCCGTCATCGCGGCATTCATCACCGCGGCGTCGCTGTTGGTCTCGGCGGTGGGCGCCTATTGGGCGGCGATGATGGGGGGCAACCACCGCGATAAGCAGACGGTGTTCGATTACTGGTTCCGTCGGTTCTGACGGCTTTCGAGGAGAATAAAAATGGGCCGTGGAATTTTGCTTTGGCTACTCGGCGTGCCGCTATGGCTGGTGATCATTATCGTGTTCTTCATTCACCGCTAAAGCATTGCGCCGAGCGTGAAGGGGCTCGCCTTCCCTCCCTGGGGCGGGCCCTTTCCTTTGCTACTGCACCTTGCCGCGCGCCGCGACCGGAACGGTTTCGACCAGCGCATCGCCCGAGATCAGATGCACTTCGTCAAAGAGGTTCGACACCACGCAGGCATGGTTGGGGATGATGCGGATTGTTTCGCCGATGCGGGGCGAATCCGACGGTGCCGCCAGTTCGATCACGCCGTGTTCCTCGGACAGGTTTTTGACCACCGCTGCTTCGTAGCCGAGGATGCGGCCATGCCCTTCCAGCCCAAGAATGTCGCTGGTGAGCGTCTTGGTGCCGGCGTCGATCACGGCGCGGGTGGCCGTCGGCCTGCTGACGACAGTAGCGAGCACGGTCAGCGCACAATCGTCCCAATCGCCCGCCCCAACCTTCACCTCGAAGCGGTCGAAATAGATGTAGGTGCCGGGCCGATATTCGGTGACGACGCTGCCGGCATGGCCCTTCCACATATCCGGCGTACCGCCGCTCGAAATCACCGGGCAGTCGATGCCGTCCTTCGCCAGCATCTCCTTCGCCTCAACAAGCCACGCCTCGGCCTTTTCACGCGCACCGGCCTGGGGATAGGTCATCAGCCCGCCGAAACGGAGGCCCGGCGCTAGCCGGATTTGCCGCGCCAGAGCTAGCGCCTGCGCCGGCGTCTGCACGCCGCAGCGGCCCATGCCGGTATCGCACTCGATCAGCACGGTCAGCGGCTTTCCGGTCGTGAAGGCCGCCGCATAACCCGCGACGGTATCAGGACTGTCGGCGGTGACGGCAAGCGTCACCCGGCTGTTCAGTGCCTTGAGACGGCCGAGCTTGTGGGCGCCAAGGATGTTGTAGGGCAGGAAAATATCGGTCAGGCCCGCATCGGCCATCACCTCGGCTTCGCCCAACTTCTGCACGGTGATACCGGCGGCGCCGAGCGCAACCTGACGCTTGGCGAAGCGCGGCAGCTTGTGGGTCTTGATATGCGGCCGGAGATTGAGCCCCAGCCGATCGGCCTCGGCCTGCGCGCGACTGAGATTGGCCTCGACCTTGTCGAGATCGATCAGCACGCAAGGGGTTTCGAGGTCGGTAATCCTGATGGCCATGCCAACTCCTGTCTGACGGACGTTTCCGTCCGCACCAATTTAGCCTTTTATGCCCGCCGAGACGATGATCGCATCGGTGACTTTGCGCTGGAAGATCAGATAGACCAGCGCGACCGGCAGGCCGGTGAGGATGGCGCCGGCCAATTCGCCGACACCGAAGATTTCCTGCGCCTGGGTGATACCCACCGAGATATTCATCAGCGGCTCCTCCGTAACCGCGAGAAACGGCCAGAGGAACGCATTCCAGGCGCCGATGAAGACGATGATCGCCAGCGCCGCGGTGACACCCCAGTTGACCGGGAGGAACACCCTGAACAGCAGCGACCAATGGCCGGCGCCATCGAGCAGCGCCGCCTCGCGCAATTCCTTCGGCACGCTGTCGAAGAACTGTTTGTAGACGATGACCGCGACCGGCGCGATGAGCTGCGGCAGGATCACGCCGAGCCAGGTGTTGATCAGGTGGAGCGCGTTCATCAGGAAGAAGTGGTTGATGATCAGCGCCTGGATCGGCACCATGAAACTGGCGAGGATCATGCCCCAGAGCAGCTTTCGCCCGTTAAATGCGAGCTGCGAGATGGCGTAGCCGCAGGTCGCCGAGATGAACAGCACGCCGACCGTCACGCCGGTGGAGGTGACGATCGAGTTGACGTACCAAAGGCCGATTTCGGTGCCGAACAGCACGTGGGCGTAGAGCCCGAGCGCATTGCCGATATCGGTCAGCGCTGAACCGCTCGAATGCCCGCCGGGCGGGATCACCGTCGTCATGATCGACCAGTAGAGCGGGAAGGCCCAGAGGATCGCCGCCCCGAGCCCGATGATCGACAGCACGAGGCCGCCGACGTCCAGCCGGCGGATCAGGCGCAGCTGGCTCGCCCCCGGTGCGGCGACTACCGCTTCGCCGCTCATCGCCGGCCTCTCGCGCGCAAAACCGTAAACTGCAGCACCGAGAGCGCCATGACGATGACGAACAATGCCACGGCGACCGTCGCGGCGTAACCGCCCCGATCCTTCTGAAAGCCGAGGCTGTAGATGTACTGCACCAGCACAAGCGTCGCATCGACTTGCCCGCCGCCGACATAGAGGTAGAGCTGGTCGAAAAGTTTGAGCTGGAGGATGAGCTGGATGGTGAAGACCAGCGCCGTTACCGGCCAGATCAGCGGCCAGGTGATATGCCTGAATTGCGTCCAGCGCCCGCCGCCGTCGAGCTTTGCCGCCTCGTAGAGTTCGGGTGGAATGGCCCGGAGACCGGCAAGGAACAGCAGCACGTTGAAGCCGGATGTCCACCATAGAGTGACGACAGCAACCGCCGGCAGGATCCACGACACCGTACGGAATACCCGCACCGGATGACCGACGACGAGGGCGATCAGTCCCTGCAGCACGCCGTCGGGATAGCCGAGCATCCAGCCCCAGATGGTGGTGACGGTGGCGACCGGCAACACATAGGGCAGAAAGAACAGGGCGAGGACAATCGCCTGTACCCGGCCCTTGAGCCGGGCCACGATCATGGCGATGCCAAGCCCCAGCGCCGTCGAGGGGATCGCGGTCATCGCGACGAAATAGATGGTGTTGCTAACCGCGCGGCCGAAGCGCCAGTCGCGGAAAAGATAGAGATAGTTGTCGAGGCCGACGAACTTGCCGGGGACGATGAGCTGCGAGTTGGTGAAACTCATCCAGATCATCTGCAGCGTCGGATACAGGAACAGCAGTCCATAGACCGCGACGAACGGCAGGACGAAGGGCAGTGCCGTGCGATTGTCGAGGCGCGGTGCCTTGGCCATGATTTTCGGCTCGTGAACGGTCCACGGGCCACGCCCGGACGTTCCGCCTTAGCAACAGAGGCCGCCCGGAGCCAGACCAAAATCGGCGACCGCCTCGGAGATCAGGCTGCGCGCTTCCGCCGCAACCTCAGGCGCCCGCCGTGATTTGCAGCGCGGCGAGGCGCGTGTATGGTCCGGCCGAAGATTCTCCCTGGAGTTGCGCCAATGACCAAACCGCTCGTTCTCCTCGCCATCATCCTCGGCGTGATTTTCCTCGGGCTCACCGTCTATTATTTCGTGACGCCGGCGGGCGCTCTGCCGACTTTCTTCCCCGGCTATGAGACCGGCGTCGCCGGCCATCATACCAAGCACGCGATTGTTGCCCTGGTCGTGGCGCTCGTGCTCTTCGCCTTCGCCTGGTTCCAGAGCAAGCCCGCGAAAGCCAGCTAAAACCGCGTCAGGATTAGTGCGACGACGCCAGCGATGGCGCAGTAGATCGCAAACGGTTTTAGCGACTGCGTCTCGAAATATTTGATGAGAAAGCGGACCGAAAAGAACGCGCTGATGGCGGCACAGATGGCGCCGGCGAAAGCTTCGCCCACGCCTTGCCCGCCATTAGCGAAGAGGTCCGGCACTTTCAGTACCGCTGCGGCCAAAATGATCGGCGTCGCGAGCAGGAACGAGTAACGGCCTGCATTTTCGTGGCTGAGGCCGCTGAGCAGGCCGCCCGCCATGGCGGAGCCGGTGCGCGAAAAGCCCGGGATCAGCGCCAGGCACTGCGCAAGGCCGATCAGCACCGCCTGCGTCCAGCTCAGCCCCGCGAGTTTTTGGTCGTCGTGCGGCCCTTCCTCCACATGCCGCCGTTTCAGCAGCTCGACGCCGTAAAGCAGCGCGCCGTTGAGGATCAGCGCGATCGCCACGACCGTCGCGGCCGCGAAGAGGTTCTGCAGCACGTCCTGGAACAACAGGCCGATGAATCCGGCCGGCACGGTGCTCACCACGAGGAGCCAGCCAAGTCTCGCGTAGGTGTCGTCGGCGCGGATTTCCCGGTCGCGCAGCGAGCGCAACAGGCCGAGCACGATCTTCACCCAGTCGCGCCAGAAAAAGCCGAGCAGCACCAGCGCCGTTGCAAGATGGGTCAGCACCAGAAAGGCAAGGAAGGCATCGCTGCCCCGGTCGATCTGCCAGTGCAGCACCGCCGGGATCAGCACGGTATGGCCGAGGCTCGAAATCGGGAACAGTTCGGCAAAGCCTTGCAGCAGTCCGAGGAGGATGGCCTGAAAGTACGAGATCACTATTTCTTTCCTGTGCGGGTGGCGCGGAGCAGGCTTTCGACGAGGATGGCGACGCAGCCGACGAGCAGCGCTAGGCCGCCCCAGATCGGCGGCACGTTCATGATCTTGACGGCCCCGGCGATGATGAGAATGAGCACCACAGCAAAGGCTGCAAGGCTGCCGTCGTCGACGAACAGGCCGGCAAGCTCGTCGAGCACGGTTTTGACACGCGCGTTCATTTGACCACCTTGAGTTGCGCGCGGCGCCTTGGCCTGAGCCGCATCACCATCGCAGCGGAGACGATGATGAACAGGACCAAAATGCCGACCAGCGACAGATCGGCGCCCGGCCATTCGACGCCAAGCCCTTCGCCCGTCCAGAAGATGCCGAACGAGGTCAGCATCAGCCCGACGACGAATTTGAGGGCGTTTTCGGGAATTTTCGCCAGTGGTTTTCGCACCGCGAGACCGATAGCCAGCACCACGACGACGGCCGCGGCGGCGCCGAGGCTGGCCCAGGCGACGACGCCATGGCCGACGCCCACCGCGAGCACGATAAACACGACTTCGAGCCCCTCGAGCAGGACCGCGTTGAAGGCCGCTAGACCCGCCAGATAATTGGCCCGCTTGTTGTGGGCGTGATGGCGGAGATTATCGGTCTCCTTGGCGAAGGCCCGCTCCTCGTCGTGCAGCGCCAGATGGCCTGAGGCGCGCAGGATAGCTTTCCTCAACCACCGCAGGCCGAAAAGGATCAGCAGCGCGCCGATGAGGAACTGCAAGAGCTGCAGCGGCGCCAGGGCGAGCAGCGGCGCGAGTACGACGACGATCAGCGCCAGCGCCACAAGGCCGAGGATCGTGCCGGCAAAAGCCGGACGCCAGCCCTGCGTCAGCCCGACCGCGAGGACAATGGTAAAAGCCTCGACCACCTCGACCAGCGAGGCGAGAAAGGCGGCCGTTATGGCCGGCAGCACAGTCGACAGTTCGAGCATCGGTCCCCCCACGGAATCGTGCTGCACCTTAGCCTGCCCACCGCCAGCCGTCATGTCCGCCAGGCGGGAGGCCCGTATGCGATCCCTGAGGCTGGTTTGGGCAATGAACGCGGTAGAGCGATGGCGCAAGCGCAACATTAGGGGCGATGGCGCAACATCTATCCGCCTCCCGAGAATGTGTAGCCGGCGTGGGTTCCAACCGGACGGCCGGCGGGGCAGAGTGTGCGCGCATTCGGGCCGGGCACTCCTCGCCCTCGGAGATCAATCAAATGCACAAAATTGCAAGTCTGGCCCTTATGGGCCTGTTTCTGGCTGCCGCACCGCCGGCCTTCGCGCAGTCGATGCAGGCGCGCATGCCCGTCGAGAAAATCAGCGGCGTGATTGCTGCCGTTTCGGGCGACGAGGTCGACATCACTGCCGCCGACGGCAGCAAGGATGCGGTGATGCTTGGCGATAAAAGCCGCATCGCCCTGACGATGCCGATCGCTATCGATGAGATCAAATCCGGCAGCTTTATCGGCGCCGGCGCGCAGGCCGACGGCAAGGGCGGCAACACAGCCGTCGAAATCACCGTGTTCCCCGAATCGGCGCGAGGGTTAGGCGAAGGCTTCCGTAAATGGGACCAGGGCCCAAATTCCACCATGACCAATGGCACGGTGTCCGAGGTCGTCGGCACCTCAAACCGCACCTTGACCGTGACCTATAAAGGCGGCCAGCAGAAGGTGACCATTCCCGACGGCACGCCGATCACCACCTTTGCCGTTGCCGATAAGACGGCGCTGGTCGCGGGAGCGCATGTCGTGGTGCGCGGCTTCAAGGGCGCCGACGGCAAAGTCGCTGCAGCCTTCATCACCGTGGGCAAGGACGGCTTCACCCCGCCAGGCTGAGGCCGATCCGGCAACCAATAGTGAGCACGTCGCCCGATTCAAGCGGCGACGTGTCGCATTTTTTGCCTAACATCGAGGTTTTGGCCTCTTACATCGCCTCCATCGACCTTTGATGGAGTATGCCCGTGTTTAAGTCCCGGTTTGTTAAGCTGGGTAGCCTGTTCGCCGCCCTGCTGATGGTAGGTACGCTCGCCTTTGCCGGCGCGGCGGAGGCCCGCATGGGCGGCAGCTTTGGCAGCCGCGGCATGCGCACCTTCTCTTCGCCCTCGATCACCCAGGTCGCCCCTAACACGATTTCGCCGATCCAGCGCTCGATGACGCCCAATACCGGCACCGTCGGCTCGCCCGCCTATAACAATGGCGGTTACCAGCAGAACTATAACCGCGGCGGCTTCCTGAGCGGCCTTGGCGGCGGCATCGTGGGCGGTCTGCTTGGCGGCCTGCTGTTCCATGGCCTCTTCGGCTCGATGATGGGTTTTGGCTTTGGCGGTCTTGGCGGCGGCATCAGCTCGCTGTTCCAGATCATCCTGATCGGCGGCCTCATCTGGTTTGCTTTCCGCTGGTTCCGTAACCAGCAGCAACCGGCCGGTCCGCGCGGTCTCGGCACCGGCTTCCCGATGGGCGGCAACCAGAACTATGGCGGGCAGGGCTATGGCTCCGGCCAGCCGGGTTACGGTGGCAGCGCCGGTGGCTCGGGCAATCGCGACGAGATCGGTATCACCAACACCGACCTCGAAACCTTCGAGCACATCCTCGGCGACGTGCAGCAGGCATTTTCGCGCGAAGATCATCAGGGGCTGCGGCGCTACACCACGCCCGAAATGGTCTCGTACCTGTCCGAGGAACTGGCCGACAACGCCACGCATGGCATGCGTAACGACGTGACCGACCTCAAATTCCTGCAGGGCGAGCTGTCGGAAGCCTGGCGTGAGGGCAACCGCGACTATGCCACCGTTGCCATGCACTGGACCGCCATCGACGTGATGCGCGATCGCCAGAGCGGCGCGGTGGTGAAGGGTGATGCGGATAAACCCGCCGATGCCCGCGAGCTGTGGACCTTCGTTCGCGAAAACGGCGGCGCCTGGCAGCTCTCGGCCATCCAGGACGCGCGCTGACATCCAGGCGAGCCATCGATCAACAGACAACGGCCCCGGCGGTAAAACCTCCGGGGCCTAATTTTTGGCCTCAGCTCTCGTCCGAGCCGCGCTCGCTGATCGCCATATTCTGGAGCACCAGCGCTTTTTCGCCATCCTGATCGGCCACCGCGATCAATGACGCGAAGGCCGCACGGACGATGTCCTTCTTGCCGGCCTCGGGGTGCAGCTTCTTGGTTTCGCGCAGCAGCTCCTTGGGCGACATCTTTGGTTTGGCCAGTCTCAGCAGCGTCTGCTGCAACTCTTCACGATCGGGTTTGCGCGCCAAAATCGGCCCTCCAGAAATTATCCATGAATGTTTTGCGACACTGGCGCACGATCCACTGTCATATTCCAGCCGGGATCGAGGCAGGCCTCGCAACTCAGCCATGCGGACCCGGCGGCTGGACGTCTGAAACGCCACATTCTTGTTGATTCTGGCTCCGTTTTCCACAGTTCACAAACTGTCATGAAGCGCTGCTAGGACCGGTTCCGCGCGCTCGATCCGACGTTTCTTCCCTTCCACATCATACGCCAGGGAGCGTTTCATGCTGCCCATTTCGCGACTTTTCACGGCCGCTGCAGCCACTGCTGCCGGTCTCGTTCTCACCACCGCCGGTGCCTTTGCTGATCCGGTGAAATTCGACTTCTGGTACGGCCTCTCGGGCGACCTTTCCAATGTCGTTCAGCAGATGTGCTCGAACTTCAACAAGAGCCAGACCGACTACCAGATCGTCTGCACCAGCCAGACCGACTACGACACCAACCTGCAGAACACTATCGCGGCCTATCGCGCCAACAAGCAGCCGACGATCACCCAGATCTACGACATCGGCACGGCAACCATGCTGCTCTCGGGTGCTGTGACCCCGGTCTACCAGTTGATGGCCGACAACGGCTACAAGATCGACTGGACCAACTACATTCCGGGCGTGCGGTCCTACTATTCCTCGTCGAAAGGCGACCTCTGGTCGATGCCCTTCAACTCCTCGACCGCCGTCCTCTACTGGAACAAAGACGCCTTCAAAAAGATCGGCAAGGACGCCGCGCCCAAGACCTGGGAAGAGACCGCCGACGACATGAAGGCCCTCAAGGCCGCGGGCTATGATTGCCCGATGGCCATGGACATCACCGGCGACGAAAGCTGGCAGTTCATGGAGCAGTTCTCGGCGATCCACAACCAGCCGATCGCGACCGAGAACGACGGCTATGACGGCCTCAACGCGCAGGTCATGTTCAACAAGAGCATGTTCGTCAAAATGGCGACGGACATGAAGTCCTGGTACGATCAGGGCCTGATGGTGCGCAAGGGCGAAAAGCAGGGCGAGCCCTACGACGCCGCCTTCGCCGCCGGCCACTGCGAAATGACCATCGACTCGATCGGCGATCACGGCACCATCGGCAAGACCGCGCCCAAGGGCATGCAGTGGGGCACCGCCGAACTGCCGATCTACGCTGGCACCGAGCGCCACAACACCATCGTCGGCGGCGCGTCGCTCTGGGTCCTCAAGGGCAAGTCTGCCGGCGAGTACAAGGGCGCCGCGGCGTTCCTCAATTGGCTGGCGCAGCCGGACCAGGCACTCTTCTGGTCGACCAACACCGGCTACATCCCGGTGACCAAGACCGGCTACGACTTCATGACGAAGTCCGGCTTCTACCAGAACCCGATCTATGCCGGCCGTGAAGTGGCCGTCGAGAGCCTGTCTGAGGGCACGCCGACGCCGCTGACCCGCGGCATCCGCCTCGCCGTCATGCCGCAGATTCGTCAGGAATGGGGCAACGCGATGCAGGCGATCTTCGCCGGCACGGTATCGGTGCAGGCCGGTCTCGACCAGGCGGCCGACCGCTCCAATGCTGATCTCGCCAAAGCGGCTGCGCAGTATAAGGGCGCAACCCTGCCTTGATCCGACGGTGTGGCCGGGGCGACCCGACCACACCCTTCCACTCACGCTGACGCGCCTAGATTGGACCCCGCATTGAGTCCCGAAGCTATTTCCGCGAGAGCGGAAAATTCCGTTTCACCGAGCTCGGCATTCGTCACGGGCGATGCGCTGCCCCGCGCCGGCGATCCGGCGGATGCACCCAAAATCGCGCGCAACACGTCTGGCCCCCCGGCCAAGAATAAGGGCCGTGCGCCGCGCTCGGGCGACAAGCGCGCCGTGTTCCGCAACAACTGGCTCGGCTTCGCTTTTGCGATTCCTCAGCTGCTCCTCATCTTCACGTTCTTCTATTGGCCAGCCAGCCAGGCCATATACTGGGCGTTCACGCTGCAGGGGCCCTGGGGCGGCGGCAGCGAATTCGTCGGCCTCGACAACATCAAGGCGGTGGTCACCGATCCGGTCTACTGGGACTCGGTTGTCCGGAGTCTGGTGTTCGCGGCCGTCTCGACCGGGCTCTCGATGGGGATTGCGCTGGTTATGGCGCTGCTTGTCGATCGCGAACTTGCCGGCAACAAGATCTACCGCTCGGTGCTGGTCTGGCCCTATGCCATCGCCGCGCCCGCGCTCGGGTTGGCCTTCCGTTTCATGCTCGCACCGCAGGCCGGTGTACTCGCCTTCGTCAACCATATCTGGCCCGGCATCTGGGACCCGACGATCAATGGCAACGAAGCGCTCGGCGCCATCATCTTCGCGTTCGCCTGGAAATATGTCGGCTATAATTTCATCTTCATGCTGGCGGCGTTGCAGGGCATTCCACGCTCGCTGCTCGAGGCCGGCGCAATGGATGGCGCACGGCCGCTGCGGCGCATGGTCGACATCCAGATTCCGCTGCTGACCCCGACGCTGTTCTTCCTGCTCGTGCTCAACATCACCGACAGCTTCCAGGACAGTTTCGGCATCGTCGACATCATGACCGGCGGCGGACCCGCCCGCGCCACGAACCTCATGGTCTACAAGATCTATTTCGACGGCTTCAAAGGTCTCGATTATTCCGGCGCCGCAGCCCAATCGATCATCCTGATGCTGCTCGTCATCGCCCTCACCTTCATCCAGTTCCGCTATGTCGAGCGGCGCGTGCATTACACATAGCGGGATCAGCAAAAGTGGCAGCCGGTTTTGCGGTTCGATCCCGCGGCACTAAAGAGATCTGAGGGGAACGATGGTCGAACGCACCCGCCTTTTCAATATCGTCTGCCAGGTCCTGCTCTTCCTTGGGCTGGTGGTCTCGGTCTTCCCGTTTTTCATCGTCGCCATTGCCGCGACGCATAACCTGCGTGACGTCAATCTGGTGCCGATGCCGCTATGGCCGGGGCACGATTTTCTCGCCAACTTTTCGACCGCATGGACGCGCGCAAATTTCGGCGTGAAGCTGGTCAACAGCGTGATCTTTGCTCTCGGCGTGGCCTTCGGCAAAGTCGCGATTTCGGCCATCACCGCCTACTCGATCGTTTATTTCGGCTATCGCGGCCGGACGCTGATCTTCTGGTTAGTCTTCATCACCTTGATGCTGCCGCTCGAAGTACGCATCGTGCCGACCTACGCGGTCGCCGCCAACGTACTTTCGCCATATCAGGCGATCCTCGACGTCACGGGCATCTCCTGGCTGATCGCCCATTTCACCGGCGTGCAGGTGGCGCTCAATTTCGGCTTGCTCGATTCCTATGCCGGGCTGATCCTGCCGCTGGTTGCCACGGCGACCGGTACGTTCCTCTACCGCCAGTTTTTCCTCACGCTGCCTGACGAACTGGTCGAGGCGGCAAAGATGGATGGCGCCGGGCCGCTCCGCTTTTTCTGGGACATGATTATTCCTTTGAGCCGCACCAATATCGCGGCGCTCTTCACCATCATGTTCGTCTGGGCCTGGAACGAATACCTCTGGCCGCTGCTCGTGACGACCGATCCGCTTAAGCGCGTCGCCGTGGTCGGCCTGCTCGATGTGGTGCCGGACAAGGACAGCTTGCCGGAGTGGAACGTCGCCATGGCTGGCACGCTGATCGTCATGCTGCCACCACTCATCATCGTTGCTCTGACCCAGCGGCTTTTTGTCCGTGGGCTCGTGGCCACCGAGAAGTAAGGAGTTTTGGGCATGGCCAACATTTCCATCCGCCAGGTCGAAAAGAGCTACGGCAAGACCGAGATCGTCCACGGCCTCGATCTCGAAATCGCCTCGGGCGAATTCGTCGTGATTCTTGGCCCCTCGGGCTGCGGAAAATCGACCCTGCTCCGGATGATCGCGGGCCTCGAAACCATCACCGGCGGCGAGATCGCCATCGACGGCGAGGTCGTCAACGACCTCGAACCGCGCGAGCGCGGCTGCGCCATGGTGTTCCAGAACTACGCGCTCTATCCGCACATGAGCGTTGCCGACAATATCGGCTACGCGTTGAAGGTCTCGGGCGTCGGCAAGGAGGCGCGCCGCGCCCAGGTCGAGGAAATGGCGAAGGCGGTTGGTCTCGACGCCTATCTCGACCGCAGGCCTGGCCAGCTATCGGGCGGCCAGCGCCAGCGTGTCGCCATGGCCCGCGCCATGATCCGCAAGCCAAAGGTGTTTTTGTTCGACGAGCCGCTGAGCAATCTCGACGCCCAGCTTCGCGTGCAGATGCGCGCCGAAATCCGAAAACTCCATCGCCAGCTCGGCACCACCAGTGTCTTCGTCACGCACGACCAGGCTGAGGCGATGACTCTCGCCGACCGGCTGGTGGTGATGCGGGCCGGCAAGGTCGAGCAGGTGGGGACCCCGGCCGAAGTTTATGGACGCCCGGCGAGCCGCTTCGTTGCCGGCTTCATCGGCTCGCCGCCGATGAACCTCATCGAGGGGGCGATCGACACCGATGGTGCCTTTACGCCCACGCTGCAGCATGGCTCGGCCTTGCCGCTCGGCCGAACCGATCTTGCCGGCAAAACCGTGCTGCTCGGCCTTCGCCCGGAAGCGTTGCGGCTGACGGCGCCGGTGGCCGGCACCCCGCTAGCGACCGTCGATTTTGTCGAGGAACTCGGGGCCAGCCGCGTGCTGCATCTCGATTGGGCCGGGCAGGTACTGTCCGTCCTTCAGACCGAACCGACCACGCTCGCCCCCGGCGACATCGCCGGCGTCGAAGTGCCGCCCGAAGCCGCGCACCTCTTCGCCACCGATACCGGCGAGCGCCTGCGCGGCTCCGCCAACCGGGCCAAGCGAGAGGCCGAAGCCGTTCCTTGACGGCTCATGTTTCGCCAGCCGATAGTGCAGCGATCAACGCCGTTTCAGGAGCGCCCCCCAATGGACGTCGACAAGGCGATTGCATTGATTACCGCCGCTGGAATCGAACTTACCGATCGCCGCCGGACGCCCGCCGACAAGGCGTGGCGCCTGAGCTTTTCCAACGGCGCGATCGTCGAGGTTCTCGACACCGGCAAGCTTTCGACTTCCGGCAAGGGCATCGACGCGGTAGAGCACGCCCTGGGCCTGCCGGCAAAGAAGAAGCCGGCTAAAGCCGCAAAGGCCAGCGCTCAACGCGGCAAGGCGAAGAGCTAGGGGGTTGGCGTATAGCCGTCGGTCAGCGTGCCGAGGAACGCCACGACATCATCAACCTCTGAGGAACTCAGCGCCGGAGCATCGCCGGGCTTCCGGTCGAACGGCGGATCGGTGTTGATGTTCGTCTTGGCGTAGTCCGGCAGGTCGTCGTATTTGTTGACGCTGCCATCGGGCTTTTTGGCATACCAGCGCCCCGGATCGGTCTCCCGCTCGACATAGAACTCGACCGCCTGCCGGAGCGTGTGGAAGACGCCGTTGTGGAAGAAGGTCTGCCGCAGCGCCACATTGCGCAAGGTGGGCGTGCGGAACAGGCCGCAATACTCGTGGCGCCCCAGGAAATCGGTGCGGAGCGGGCCACAGAGCCCGAGGTCGAAATAGTTTGGGTCTTTGTTGGCCGGGATGTCGGGATTCCGCGGCACGCCAAGCGCGATCAGACCATAGTCGGTGAACTGCGGCGGCGTGCCGTCAAGGCCTCGCTCGCTGACGTGGCAGGAGGCGCAATTGCCCTTGTCGGGGGCATTGAACAGTTCGAGCCCCCGCGTCTCCTCTTTGGTCAGGGTTGCCTTGCCGGCAAGAAAGGCATCGTACTTGCTCGAGTACGGATAAAAGGTCCGAAAATCCTGCTCGTAGGCTTCGAGCGCGTCGACGGCTGTCTGGTAAACGAGCGCCGGGTTTTTGGCGCTCTCCGGCCCGGCGATGGCCGCGATGCGGTCGCCATAGCCGCCATCGAGCATGCGGTGTGCCACCTCGTCCTTGCTCTTATTGCCCATCTCGAACGGCGACATCAGGGGGAAGCCTGCCTGGTCGCGGCCGCGATCTGATCGGCCATCCCAGGTCAGGCCGCCGGTCGGGCCGTTGTCGATGCTCTCGTCGGCATCGTCCTCGGACTCGAAGAAGTGCTCGGTGAAAGGCGGCACCGCCTGCAGGTATTTAAGCGACGGCGCGGCGCGGACGCCGGGCTGCAGCATGTCGGTGCCGGCAAGCTGCACCGCGAGGGCGTTCGGCGGCCCGAAGGCATGCGCCGGATCGTGGCAGGTGGAGCAAGAAACCTGTCCCGAGCTCGACAGCGAGGGGTCGAAGAACAGGGCGCGGCCAAGCGTCGCAAGTGCCTCAGCCTGCTGGCGCACAGCGGCCCGCGACATGCCCTGCGGAGTGGCACCGGGCGCACTTCCGGCCGGGGCATCCGCCGCGACGCTGGCTGCGAGGCCGATCGTTGCCACCGCCGCCAGCAAGGCCGCCCAGCCGATTGCCCTTGTCTGCCCAACTACGCCTGTGATTAGCTTCAATGCCGGTCGCTCCGTTGCCTAGCCGTCATATGTCCACGCTATGACGACGCCGCGAAGACAGCAAACAAAGTCAGGGGAGAGTTCTGATGCGGAAACTCGTTATTGCAGCCTCAATAGCGGGGCTTGCCTTCGGGTGCTCCAGCCAGGCATTCGCGGCGGGCTACAATGCCGATCCGTCGCAGAATCTGGGCCTGATCGACACCGTCGTCGTGATCTACGCCGAAAACCGCAGCTTCGATGGTCTGTTCGGTAACTTCCCGGGCGCCAACGGTCTGCAGAACGCCTCATCCACGGCAGTCGTCCAGCTCGACCGCGACGGCACGCCGCTCAAGGAGCTGCCGCCGGTCTGGGACGGGTTGACCGCCAAGGGCGTCACCCCGCCGGTGACGCAGGCCGAAACCGCTCATCTCCCCAACCACCCGTTTGCGGTCGATGATCCGCAGGGCTTCAACCAGTCGCTCGGCACCATCACGCACGATCTCTGGCATCGTTTCTATCAGAACCAGATGCAGATCGACGGCGGCAAGAACGACATGTTCGTCGCCTGGGCCGATTCGGGCGCCATGCCGATGAGTAACTGGGATGGCTCGAAAACCGCCATGTGGAAGGTGGCGCAGAAATATGCCCTCGCCGACGACTTCTTCATGGGTGGCTTCGGTGGTTCGTTCTTCAACCACCAGTGGCTGATCTGCGCGTGCGCACCCTACTATCCCAACGCCGACAAGGCCGCAGCCAAGCCGTCGATTGCCGTGGTCAATCCGGATGGCGTAACCCTTACGGTGGCCGACAACTCGCCCAAATCGGCAATCGACGGCATCCCGAAATTCGTCGGTGACGGCAACCTCACGCCGGACTTTTATGCTGTGAACACCATGCAGCCGCCCTATCAGCCGAGCGGCAACAAGCCGGCCGCCGGCGGCGATCCGGCGCTGGCCGATCCCTCGCAGCCGACGACGCTGCCGCCGCAGACCGAGCCGACCATCGGCGATCTCCTCAGCCTGAAGCAGATCAGCTGGGCTTGGTATGGCGGTGCCTGGCAGGACGTCCTCGACCACGGCAACGCCTCGCCGGTGCCGAGCTTCCAGTACCATCACCAGCCGTTCAACTATTACGCGAACTTTGCCCCCGGAACGGCCGCGCGCAAGGAGCATCTGCGCGATGGCGGCCTCGGCGGCGCCGAGCTGATCAAGGCGATCGATGCCGGCACGCTGCCGCAGGTGACGTTCTACAAGCCGCAGGGCAATCTCAACGAGCACTCCGGCTACGCCGACATCCAGTCGGGCGACGCCCACCTCGCCGACCTTGTGTCGCACCTCGAAAAGAGCCCGCAATGGGCGCACATGCTGGTCGTGGTTACCTATGACGAGAACGGCGGCATCTGGGATCATGTGGCGCCGCCCAAGGCCGATCGGTGGGGTCCGGGCACCCGTATTCCGGCGATCATCGTCTCGCCCTATGCGCGAAAAGGTTTTGTCGATCATACGCCGATGGATACCACCTCGATCCTGCGCTTCATCACCCGCCGCTTCGAGCTGCCGACGCTGCGCGGCATCACTGTCCGTGACAATGCCGTCGCTGCCAATAACGAGCCGCCGCTGGGCGACCTGACGAGCTCGCTCGACCTCAAGGCGGCTCAGTAGGCACTGTCCGTCGTTACGCCGGCCGTTTCGATACGGCCGGCCTTGGCGCATGCCTCCCCTGTGGCCCTTGCTATGCCGCTGTCACAAGCGGATCGTATAGCGTTCGAGGAAATCTGCAGGGGCGAGGCTTGGACAGCTACGATCTCATTGTCATAGGCAGCGGACCAGCCGGCAGGCGCGCCGCCATCCAGGCTGCAAAGCTTGGCCATTCGGTGCTCGTTGTCGAGAACCGGCTCCGCGTCGGCGGGGTCTCGGTGCATACCGGCACGATCCCGTCGAAAACCCTGCGCGAAACCGTGCTGAATCTCTCCGGCTGGCGCGAGCGCGGCTTTTACGGCCTCGCCTACCGCGTCAAGAAGGATATCGAGGGCAAGGATCTCGGCGCGCGCTTGCGGATGACGCTCGACCACGAGATCGAGGTGCTTGAGCATCAGTTCGCCCGCAACGGCGTCAAGACCGTCGCCGGCGTCGCCTATTTCAAGGACCCACACACGATCGCCGTGAAGAACGGCGCCGTGGAGGATCATACCTTCGAGGCGGCGAAGATCGTCATCGCGGTCGGCACGGCGCCGTTCCGGCCGAAACATATCCCGTTCAACGGTACGAGCGTTTACGACAGCGACGACATCGCCATCGACCCGAAAGTGCCGCGCAGCCTGACAGTGGTCGGCGCCGGCGTGATCGGTATCGAATACGCCACGATCTTTTCGGCCCTCGACGTGCCGGTGACGCTGATCGAGCCCCGCGAAAATTTTCTCGATTTCATCGATCGCGAGATCATCGACGAGTTCGTCCACGATCTGAGGAAGCGTGGCATCCAGATGCGGCTCGGCGCCAAGGTCGAAACGGTCGAGCTCGACGCTCAGGGCTGGACGATCTCGACGCTGAGCGACGGCCGCCGCGTCCGTACCGAAATGCTGCTCTATGCCGCCGGCCGCGTCGGCGCGACCGCGCAGCTCAACCTCGATGCCTGCGGGCTCAAGGCCGACGAGCGCGGGCGGCTCGTGGTCGACCCCAAGACGTTCCAGACAAGCGTGCCGCACATCTATGCGGCAGGCGACGTGATCGGCTTCCCGAGTCTTGCCTCGACCTCGCTGGAGCAGGGCCGCATCGCTGCCTGCCATGCGTTCGGCGCGCCGATGATGGCCGCGCCCGAATATTTTCCGTACGGCATTTATGCGGTGCCCGAGATATCGATCGTCGGCCTGACTGAGGAAGGCGCGCGGCAGAAGGGTATCCCGTTCGAAGTCGGGATCGCACGCTTCCGTGAAACCTCCCGGGGCCACATCATGGGGCTCGAAACTGGCATGATGAAAATGCTGTTCGCGCTCTCCGACCGCAAGCTTTTGGGCGTGCATATCGTCGGCGAAGGGGCAACCGAACTCATCCACATCGGCCAGGCGGTGCTCAATCTCGGCGGCACGCTCGATTATTTCGTCGAAAACGCCTTCAACTACCCAACCCTCGCCGAAGCCTACAAAATCGCCGCGCTCGATGCCTTCAACCGCCTGCCGGCGCGGTAGGGACGAAGTCGCGCCACAAATTCCCCTCCCCCTTGAGGGGAGGGTGGCGGCAGCCGGTGGGGGTCCATCCGCCAGCGCAGTGCAATTGGCTCGACCCCCACCCTTGGCGCTTTGCGCCGTCCCTCCCTCAAGTGGGAGGGAGACGATGGAGCCACGAGTCTCTGCCCCTTGACGCGCACCGCCGACTAGGGTTTGCCATGTGACACCTCGGACGACCCATGGCAGCGTAATGACCAAGACTGCACTGATTACCGGCATTACCGGCCAGGATGGCGCGTATCTGGCGCAATTGCTGCTCGATAAGGGCTATATCGTCCACGGCATCAAGCGGCGCTCGTCCTCCTTCAATACCGGCCGTATCGAGGGCATCTATCAGGACCCGCACGAGAGCAATCCGCGGTTTTTCCTGCATTTCGGCGATATGACCGATGCGACCAATCTCATCCGCATCGTGCAGCAGACGCAGCCCGACGAGATCTATAATCTTGCGGCGCAAAGCCATGTCCACGTGAGTTTCGAGACGCCCGAATACACCGCCAATGCCGATGCCATCGGCGTGCTGCGCCTGCTTGAGGCGATCCGCATCCTCGGCCTCGAGAAGAAGACGCGCTTTTACCAAGCCTCGACCTCCGAACTCTACGGTGTTGCGCAGGAAGTGCCGCAGCGCGAAACGACGCCGTTCTATCCGCGCTCCCCCTATGGTGCGGCAAAACTCTACGGCTACTGGATCACGGTGAACTACCGCGAGGCCTATGGCCTCCACGCCAGCAACGGCATTTTGTTCAACCACGAGAGCCCGCTGCGCGGCGAGACGTTCGTGACGCGAAAAATCACGCGTGCGGCGGCGGCAATCCACCTCGACCGCCAGCAAAAGCTCTATCTCGGCAATCTCGATGCCCAGCGCGACTGGGGTCACGCCAAGGAGTATGTCGAGGGCATGTGGCGGATGCTGCAGCAGGACGAGCCGGGCGACTACGTGCTCGCCACGGGCGTGACGACCCGCGTCCGCGACTTCGTCACCTGGGCCTTTGAGGAAGTCGGTATCAAGCTTGAGTGGCACGGCAAGGGTGTCGAAGAGCAGGGCCGCGATGCCGCAACCGGCGATGTCCTCGTCGAGGTCGATCCGCGCTACTTCCGGCCGACCGAGGTCGATCTCCTGATCGGCGATCCAACCAAGGCGCACGAAAAGCTCGGCTGGCGCCACAAGACCACGGCCCGCGACCTGGCTCGCGAAATGGTGCGCGAGGACCTTGTCGTCATGGCCACCGACCCGATCCAGAAGGGCGCCTGATGTACGACCTCAGGGGCAAGCGCGTCTGGGTCGCCGGCCATCGCGGCATGGTTGGGGCGGCGCTGGTGCGCCGGCTGGCTAATGAAGGCTGCGAGATCGTCACCGCCGGCCGCGACCGCGTCGACCTCATCCGGCAGGCCGAAGTCGAAGCGTTTACCCGCACGACGAAGCCGCACGCGGTGATCCTTGCCGCGGCCAGGGTGGGCGGCATTCTGGCGAACGATACGTTCCCCGCCGACTTCCTGCTCGACAACCTGCTGATCGAAACCAACGTGATGCGCTCCAGCCAGGAGCAGGGCGTCGAAAAGTTCCTGTTCCTCGGCTCGAGCTGCATCTACCCGAAATTCGCCGACCAGCCGATCCACGAGGACGCGCTGCTGACCGGCCCGCTCGAGCCGACCAACGAGTGGTACGCCATCGCCAAGATCGCCGGCATCAAGATCGGCCAGGCTTTTAGGAAGCAGGACAGTGCCGATTTCATCTCGGCCATGCCAACCAACCTTTACGGCCCCGGCGACAATTTCGATCTCAAGTCGAGCCACGTGCTGCCGGCACTGATCCGCAAGGCGCATGAGGCAAAGCTTCGGGGCGACAGCGAAATCACCGTCTGGGGCACCGGCACGCCGCGCCGCGAGTTTTTGCATGTCGACGATTGCGCCGATGCGCTGGTGTTCCTGCTGCAAAACTACAGCGCCGACGAGCACGTCAATGTCGGCTCGGGGGAAGACCTGAGCATTCTCGAGCTGACGCAGCTTGTCTGCCGCGTCGTCGGTTTTGAGGGCAAGATCGTCCACGACCTGACCAAGCCAGACGGCACGCCCAGAAAGCTGATGGATTCGGGCAAGCTGCTCGCCATGGGCTGGCGCCCGCGCATCGGGCTCGAACAAGGCATCGCTGAAACGTACCGGCATTACGTGGCGCTGGCCGGCGTAGTGTGATCGCGGCGCCACTCCCTGCCTCTATGCGGCGTCCGGCCTGAGTTTCACGAGGCTGGAATCACGCGGTCGTGCTCTAGTAGGGGCGGAACGAATCCCCCGACACCGGAGTTCAGCCGCATGTCCCGTCGCCCGCTCCTCACGCTTTCGCCCCTCGTTTGCGCCCTGCTGGTATCGTCGTTCGCCGGACCGGCGACCGCTGCCTCCGAGGCGGCGATGCTGCAATCCTATGTCGGCAACTACACCGGCAGCGGCGTCCTTGCCGGCGGCACCACGCCGCAAACGGTGAAGTGCCGGCTGAACATCCAGTCAACGGCCCCCGCCGTGCTCGACTATACCGGGCGCTGCACGTCGGGCGGGGCCGGCTTCTCGATGACCGGCATCATCAGCTTCGCCGGCGGCAAATTCACCGCGGCGATGTCATCCTCGACGCTCAATCTCACGGCGACCGTCGTCGGCCAGAGGCGCGGCAACGGCGTCGTGTTTTCGAGCAAACAGAACGTCACCATGCAGGGCAGCGCCCGCGACGTCACCTCAACCATGGCGCTCACCGGCGGCACCATCCGCATCGACTTCAGCGCCACCGACGCCAAGACTGGAAAAACGACGTCGGGCAGCATTCCCTTCACCAAGAGCTAGCAGCTCTCAAACCGCCTCGACGAACGGCGTGTAATCCACGTCGTAGCCAAAGTAGCGCGGGCCGACGAGGGCGATGCCTTCGGGGGTCCGCCACTGCGGGTTGCTCGGAAACGCCAGCGCCTTGAGCCGGAGGCCATAGCGGAGCGAATCCGCCGTCACCGGGCCGCCGCTTTCGGCATCGAGTACGGTGATCAGATCCGGCGTCGTCACCAGGATTTTGCCGTCGCGCTCGGCCATCAAGAACTCGTTCTGGAACTGCAGGCTGAAGCTGTGGCCTTTCCACTCTTCGACGCCTTCGAATTGGGCGGTGCCGCGGGCAAAGCCGCCAACCGTCCGCCGTTCGATATCGCGCACGCGGCCGTGGAAAATCTCCTTGGCGCCGAGCAGGTCCTTGATGGCTTCGACCGGCTCGCCGTGCGCCGCCTTGGTGGCGCGTAGCGTTTCGCCAAGTTGGGCGCAGAGGCTGAGCGTGCCGCGCACCACTGCCTTTTTGGCGACGGCGCCGCTCATCGAGTAGAAGGCAAGCAGCGCCGAGCCGCCCATTTCGACCGTCGCCGCCCGCGCCAATCGCTCGGTCCAGGCATTGCTGACGGTGTTGAGCACCAGCGAATTGCCCTTGTCGTCGCAGAGCACCATTGGCGTCGCGGAGACGCCGTGCATGCCGAACGTTTCCATCTGCAGTTCGGGATAAGCCCGGCCCATGCCGTCGCCATCAACTAGCGGCAGGCCGCTCGCCGCGGCGACGACGAACGGCGTCGTCGAGTTGACGCCGCCGGCTTCGCCGCAAAGAACGGCATCGATCTTCTTGCCGAGGAGCTGTTCGAGCGCCCGAAAGGCGTTCATCAGCTCGTCGCCCTGCGGCAACTTTTCCGTCATCACCGTGGGCGCACCCATCATGCAAACGGGAACCACCAGCGCGTTGTCGGCCAACTGCTCGACATCGATTAGCTTTACCGGCCCGTGCTTCTTGATCGCCTGCTGCGCCATGAGCTTGCCGATGTAAGGATCGCCACCGCCGCCGGTCCCGAGGATGGCGCCACCAATCGCGATGTCCTCGAGATCATCGGCATAGATTGTGCGAAGAATTTCCATGTCTGTTGCTCCTCCTCACGCCGCTTTCGCGGCGATGAGCGGGGTGAATGTCAGCTCGGGATAGCCGAAGGCCTTTGGTCCTACGACTTCGAGCGCCTGCGGGGTCTTCATCAGGTCGTGCGCGGGAAGGCCGATGACTGCCACGCGCTGGCCGTAGCGTAAAATCTCGGTGGTGATCGGCTCGCCCGTATCGAGTTCGAGATTCATGATGAGGTCGGGCACTACGACCTTCGGCACACCATCGACCCAGAGCACGAGGTTCTCGTTCTGGATGGCGATCTGCGCTTCCGAGCCTGCCCAGTCGTCGATGCCGGTGATGACGGCCTTGCCGCGCGCGAAACCGCCGATCAGCTCGCGCCGCACATCGGTGATCTTGCCGGTGAAGAAGACTCGAGCGCCCGTCGCCTCACACACCTTGTCAATGACGTTCTGCCGCTTGGCGCGCGCCGCGAGCACGGCGTGGCCGATCTCAAGCGCCTGCGTCACGGTGCCGGGGACGGCAGTCTTGCGGATAAAATCCATCCGCATCGGGGCGATCGCAAACCCTGCGGCGGCCCCCATGTTGACGGCCACGCCGCGCGCAAAGGTTTCGAGCCAATACATGTCGATGACATCCTTGAAGACGACGACATTGCCCTTCTCGTCGGCGATCGCCGACGGGGCAGCTTTGGCGCCATAGATCATGAAGGTGGACATCTGTACTTCGGGGAACGCCCGTCCCATGCCGTCGCCGTCGATCACCGGCAGGCCGGCCTGCGCCGCCGTGATGATCGGCTCCATCGCGTTCGAACCGCCGATCTCGCCGGAAATGGTCGCGGAGACTTTCACCCCCATCGCCTCTTCGGTAGCGCGCATGGCCCGAAAACACTCGGCTCCTTCCTCGAACTTTTCGACGCCGACGACCGGCGCGCCGATGCCGCCGACTTCGGCGATCCAGGCATCGTCGGGCAGCGCATCGAGCGGCAGCACGCGGACGCTGGCGCCCTTGCGCATCAGCTCGCGGGTGCGGAGCATTCCGACGTAAGGATTGCCACCGCCGCCGGTGCCGAGCAGCGCCGCGCCGATGGAAAGCGGCCGGAGATCGTTTTCGGTGAGGAGATAGCCCTTATCCGACATGGAGTTCTCCCACTGCCTTGACCCGTACGCGGGTCGCGTTGCCGGGGAGGTAAGCCAGCGGCACATCCTCGACATCGACGATTTCGATCGAGGAGCGGAGCGCCCCCGCCGCAACGGCAGCATCGGTCGCCTGCTTCTTGGCATCGTCGAGCGCCGCATCGCGGCTCATCCCAGCCAGCGAATAGACGCGGTCGACCTCGCCCGACACCTGCGCAATCGCCGCGCCCACGGCGTTTGCCACGGCAAAGTGGTTCGGCTTGATCACCTCGAGCCCGGCGATCGGTCCATCGACGAGGATCGAGCCGCCGCCAACGACGATCACCGGCAAAGGCTCGGGTGATAACCGGGAGCGCTCGACGCAGTCCTCCAGCATCGACATGATTTCCGTCTGCGCGCGCCCGATCAGGTCCGGCGTGATGTGCGCAACTTTCGCCTTATCGCCGAACTCGGCGCGTCCGCCCGCGACCATGAGATCGGAGGTCGTCAGAGTCTTGCCGCCAAAGATCAGCGCCTCGGTGACGATCCTGAAGCCCACCGATTGCGGTCCGACCTTGATGCCGGCCGGTGTTTCGACCACCAGCGAGCCGCCACCGAGGCCGATCGAGAACACGTCGGGCATGCGGAAATTGGTGCGCACGCCGCCCACTTCGACAGCAACCGTCGCCTGCCGTGGAAAGCCCTTCTGCAGCGAGCCCACGTCCGACGTCGTGCCGCCGATATCGACCACGATGGCATCGGCGACGCCCGACAGGAACGCCGCGCCGCGCATCGAGTTCGTGGGACCGGAGGCAAACGTCAGCACCGGGAATTTCTTGGCGAACTCGGCCTCCATCAACGTGCCGTCGTTCTGCGTCAGGAAGAATTTGCCCTTGATGCCCGTCTCGGCGATGGCCCGGCCGAAAGCGTCGACAACCTTTTCGCTGAGGTCGCGCAGGCAGGCATTCATGATCGCCGCGTTCTCGCGCTCCAAGAGCCCGATGCGGCCGATATCGCTCGACAGCGTGATGTGCGCGCCGGGCAGGGCCTTGGCGAAAATCTCGCCGGCCCGCTTCTCGAATTCGCCCGAAACCGGCGAGAATACCGAGGTGATAGCGATGGTGTTGATGCCCTTGGCCTTGATGTCCGCTGCGATGCCGAGCAGTTCCGCCTCATCGAGCGGCGAAATCACCCGTCCGTCGAACTCGTTGCCGCCGTGAGCGAGGTAGCCGTGATTGCCGATCGTCTGCTTCAAATCCTCCGGCCAATCGACCATCGGCGGCAGCGAGGCGGTCGCGGGGAGACCAAGGCGCACCGCGGCAGTCTGCGCCAGGTCGCGCCGCTGCACGACAGCGTTGGTGAAATGCGTCGTGCCGATCATCACCACGTCGATGGCGTCGGGCGAGAGTTTCGAGGCATCGAGCACCGAGCGAAGCGCCGCGACGACGCCTGACATCACGTCGGCTGTCGTCCCTGCCTTGACGCCGGCAATAACGTTGTTGCCCTCCATCACCACGGCGTCGGTATTGGTGCCGCCGACATCGATCCCGATTCTGATCACGCTACTGTCCTTTGCTTGAATTGATCGGCGAATTTGCCTCGGCCAGCCCGGCGAGAACCTGGGCGGCGGTGGCGACTTCGCCGTTGATGATGGGGAGTGTTGGCCGCATCGCTTCTTCCGCCGCCGAAATCACCGGCACGGAGGCGAGGAGCAGTCGCGTATAATCGTGCTGCGGGTCTTCGAACAGCGACGCCGTTGGCCCGGTCTCCACCAGCTTGCCGAGATAAAGCACGCCGACCCGCTGCGCGAAATTCCGCATCAGCGACAGGTCGTGCGAGATAAAAAGGAAGGTGAGATCGAGCCGCTTGCCGAGGTTCATCAGCAGCGCGATCACCCGCGCCTGCACCGACACATCGAGGGCCGAAGTCGGCTCGTCCAGCACGATCAGTTTCGGCTCGACCGCCAGCGCCCGGGCGATGACCACGCGCTGCTTCTGCCCTCCGGAGAGTTCATGTGGAAAGCGGCTGGCAAAATCGGCGGGCAGTTGCACCATGTCGAGCAGTTCGCCGATGCGTTTTTCGCGGTCGCGATGCGGAAAGCCGTGCGCGTCGAGCGGCACGGCGATCGACTGGCCGACGGTGCGGCGCGGATTGAGCGACGAGCCGGGGTTCTGGAACACCATCTGCACTTTTCGGCCATAGGCGCGGGTGCCGGTAGCACCGGTGATGTTGTCGCCGTCGAGCAGGATGTCGCCGGCAGTCGGCCGGGTGAGGCCCATGATCATCCGGGCGATGGTCGATTTGCCCGAACCGCTCTCGCCGGCGAGCCCATAGACTTCACCACGCTCGATGGTGAACGAAACCTCGTCGACGGCCTTCACTTCGCCGGTCTGCCGCCCGAACTGGTTGCGGACCGGAAAGCTCTTTGCGAGTTTTATGACTTCGAGCAGTGGGCGGTCGCTCATGGCGCGGCCTCCGCCTCGGCGGCGCCAAGCTTCAGGAAATCGGTGCCGCCGGTGAGCCGGGGCACGCTGGCGATGAGGTTGCGCGTATAGGCTTCGCGCGGATTGGCGAAGAGATCGGCGGTCGCCGCCTCCTCGACGATCCTGCCGTTATGCATCACGTAGACATAGGACGAGGTCTCGCGCACGACGCCGAGATTGTGGGTGATCATCAGCAGCGCGAGGCCACGTTCCTCCACGAGGTCTTTCAGCAGCTTCAGGATCTGCGCCTGCGTCGTCACGTCGAGCGCCGTGCCGGGCTCGTCTGCGATCAACAGGCGCGGCTCGCTCAAGAGCGCCATGGCGATCAGCACGCGCTGCCGCATGCCGCCCGAAAGCATGATCGGATAGGAGGCGGCGATCCGCTCGGGATCGCGCATGCGGACCTGTGCCAGCACCTCATGGACGCGGGCCATCCGCTCCTTGCGGTTGCGGCTGCGGCCGAGCCGCCGGTCGGCATATTTGAGGATCGTCCCCATCTGGTCGGCGACGGTGAAGACCGGGTTGAGCGAACTCATCGGGTCCTGGAAAATCATCGACATCGCCGTGCCGCGCAGTTTTTCACGCTCGGCCGCCGACGCCTTGAGCAGATCGCTGCCGTCGAAGACGATCTCGCCGCCGGTGATGGTCGCTGGCGGGGTGCGCAGAATGCCCATGATGGCCTTCATGGTCACCGTCTTG
>Ga0105239_10000553_pt1 | contig 53601 bp, 45 predicted proteins | sample KBSC44metaG_FD_92761 | JGI IMG/M metagenome (GOLD analysis project Ga0105239, IMG submission 92761) | Corn rhizosphere microbial communities from Kellogg Biological Station, Michigan, USA - KBS C4-4 metaG | ecosystem: Host-associated > Plants > Roots > Rhizosphere > Soil | place: Michigan, USA...
ATTCAGCCGGCATGGATCCTTCTGCCGCCGAAAGGAAGAGTTGGCTTGAAAGCGCCGCTGGTCCCGCCAGATGTTGCGCACAGACGTCCAGTCGCGCTTCCGTGGCTAATCGTGCTTGCGGGCGCCAATTTCACGTTCTGCCAGGCATTGCCAACTTCCCCTTCGCAATCCCTCCTAGCCCAACACTCCCTCCAGGATGAGACTTTCAAGACTGCTGCGGCGCCGTGCCCTAAGCCGGCCTCGCTTCCGAACATCAGCGATTATGACGGCCCACTTAAGAAGACGGTTGGAGTATTTGCGCGCCCGCTTGAACGAAAGTCGGTCCACCCGACCCGTTACGAGCCAGGCGTTAGGCGTTGTTCGTTTGAACTCCCCGATAAGTTCCGCCTTTTCCTTAAGGAATCCACTGACCCGGTGAACATGATCGGCACGGCGTTCAACGCGGGACTCGATCACGCGTCGAACCGGGACCGCATGTTCGGGCAAGGCGCCGCGGGATACGGCCGGCGCTATGGCGCAAATCTCGCAGATTCCGTGACTGCCGAATTTCTCAAGCATTTTGCCTATCCAGCGATCTTTTTCGAAGACCCACGATACTACCGCCTCGGCCGCGGCAGCGTCGGGAAGCGTGTAATTCACGCGGCTGCACACCTGTTTGTTGCTCAAACCGACGACGGAGCCCGCACCTTCAACTATTCCGAGTGGTTGGGAAGCGCGAGTTCTGCTGCGTTGAGCAACGTCTATCACCCAGGCAACCAGCACGGTACCGCGGACACCGCACGGCGAGTCGGGTACGGCTTCGCGTTCGATATCGGTAACGATGTGCTGCGTGAATACTGGCCGGAGTGGATCCTGTACCAACGAATTCTCGCTCCATATCAAACGGCCGCTGATTGCCCTACCGAGTCGACGGGAACTCCGCCGCCCTCATGCTCGGACCCTCGACGTAGGTGGCTTGGGAAGGAAGGGCCATGCGAGTTCCGGCTGCCTGAATGGCATCCATCATGCGAAGCAACAGTTCTTCCTGGATCGCGAGAAAATCAGAGAAATCGCCAGCAGAAATGTATGCAAAGACCTCTACATCGAGGGATGAGCTGCCAAAACTCAGAAATCGTACGCGAACTGAGCCCTGCTCCACGCGTGAATCGTCGAGAAGCAGGCGGCGGATCCCTGCTAGCGCGGCGCGCATCTGAGCCGCAGTAGTCTCGTATCGAAGGCTCAGCACCGGGTGCAGCCAAAACTTGTCGCGGCCAGACAAGTCTTCCAGACGATCATTTGAAATCTGTCCATTCGGTATGCTGACCACACTTCGTTCCAGAGTGCGGATGCGAGTTGAGCGCAAACCGATTTCCTCGATTGTGCCCACAGTGCCTCCGATCTTCAGGAAGTCTCCGACCCGCACAACCTGGTCGGCGATGATAGAGATGCCTCCAATGACATTCTCCAGGGTCTTCTGCGCTGCCAACGCGATGGCGATGCCGCCTACACCGAGTCCGGCTAGGGCGGCGTTCACGTTGAAATTGAGGTAGGAGAGAAGGACGAGCACTCCACCAAACACGACGAGCAGATCCACCGTCCGGCGGACTAAACGCAAGATAGAAACCAAACCTTGAACGCCTCGTCGTTCTAAACGCCGACGGCTCCAGTTCTCCCCCCAGGCGTTCAACATGAGCACCAGCCAGACGCACGCCGCGATTGTCATCACTGTCGCAACACTGGACCAGAACTGGCGCGTCAAAAGAGAAAGGTTAAGATTGGCAACCATCCAGTGGATGACTATAGTGAGTATCAACAGGCGAACGGGTATGGGTGCAACATGCACCCGCTTTGAATCCGAGCGATTCCTCAGGCGATGCCACCAACGATCGGCCAGTGGGCTGACAAGCCTGTCCACCAGGCCCGTCAGTAGGTAGATAGCGGGCATCCCAGCCAGAACAAGGAGCCACTGGAACAAAGGAACCTGCGCGATTTTATGTTCGGTGAGGAAGACCGGAAAGACGTTCTCCACCGAAACTAGATTTACCTCTTTATATAGCGCCGGGATGGCATCCAGGGTTTCTTGAGAGAATAGCCAAATGGCGCCAGTTTTCCCACGATCTACCTGCTGCACCACTATGTCTACGGCGCCGCCAGCGCTTTCGATCGTCCCCACAAGGTCCGTGTCAGGCTTGTCCGGGAAGTACTGAGACCCCTCGGAGCGGGGGCTCAATTGGTTGAGACGCGCGGGAAGACGTCGGTCAAGGACCGATGAAAGCTGTTGTGCGAGGGCATCCGCACGAGCGCCGCGCAAAGGTGTGTCCAAGTACCGTCTAGCGCTGGCGTAGTCTCCGCGGCGCGAAGCATTCAGGAAACCCAGGACCGTCCCTCGAGGCGTGCCCCGCCCCAGAGGGTCCGGGGGCTCCGATGGAGACGAAACCGGAGCGCTCCCAGGAACACCAACTTGAGCCCAAGAGACAGTGCAGAGTATCGCGCCAGCTAAGGGAGAGAGCTTCACAAGCCCACTGAAGACCTTCCGTCAGGCCTTCTTGGGCGGAGGAGGGTAGTTCTTTAACAGCTTGGCGACACCCTTCCGCAAGTTCTTTTGGCGTTTCTCAGGCTTGGCTTTTGTATCGAGCGTCTTACTTGCCATGCCGCGCCATACCAGCTTCTTTTCCGCGGGATCGTACATATCCAAGTCCACTTGGCCGATCACAATCGTCGAAGTTGTGGAGGTGCTGATCCCCCCTCCGCCGCCGCCGTACCAACCGCCGCCCCATCCGGGACCATAACCCCAACCGCTATCGAAGGTGGTGATCTGCTTTTCCTTGTCAAGCGACACTTGATATCCGATGAACAGATCCGCAGTCTCGGCTTCGGTCCTGTGCAGACCTTTTTTCGCCAGTTCCTCGTCCACTGCAGTCTTCAGTTGCCCGTCCGCGATCTGGTCGAGCTGGTCAGCGCCTTTTATCTGAACCCACTTGAAGTTTTTGTATTTTGAAAAATCTACGTCCGCACAGTTGTACCGTACGTCCTGGGCGGCCGCACTGAACACGAGCAGCAGGATGAGGAAAGCCATTCTGATCAATCTCATAGGTACTCCTAAATCTCACTTCTAGTGGCTTGTTACCAGACTGTGCCGCAAGAACCCTTGCGCCAAGTTGTTGATGAGGAGCAAGCCACCGGGATGTAGGATTATTCGCTGCCCGCGAGCCCCCCTCTCCAGTTCTTTCTATTTGCGCTGGCGTTTCTTGACGTGCAATTGAGCGAGGGACCGGGCCAGCGAGGCATTGACAGATGCGACTTCCTCATCCGAGAGCTTTTCGCGAAGCCGGGCTTCGGCGCGCCGCCTAGCCTCTTCAGCTTTAGCTTCGTCAATGCGGTCAGCAGCGACGGCTAAGTCCGTCAATACCGCTACGCGATCCCCGGTAACTTCAATAAGTCCTTCTCCGCTCGCGATGAATAGATCGTGGCCGTTCTTGTGCACGATAATTTCGCCGGGCACCATTTGGGTCATCAATTGGGTGTGTTGGGGGTAAATCCCAATTTGACCCACGATGGCAGGCAGTGTAACCATCTCAACGTCTTCGGAATACACCGTTTCTTCGGGTGTGACGATTTCCAGCTTCAGAGTAGTGGCCATCGGGTTTCTGTTTTGTCAACTCGGCTTGACTTCGTCGATTCCCCCTTTCATGTAAAAGTAGCCTTCCGCCACGGAGTCGTGCTTGCCGTCGAGGATTTCCTTGAAGCCACGAACCGTTTCCACAACGGGAACCTGTTTGCCTTCCCGCCCGGTAAACACCTGCGCCACGCTGAAGGGCTGGCTCAGGAAGCGCTGTATCTTACGCGCGCGGAGTACGGTGAGCTTGTCCTCCGGTGAAAGCTCGTCCATTCCAAGGATCGAAATAATATCCTGCAAATCCCTGAAACGTTGTAAGACCTGTTGCACTCTCCTCGCGACGTCGTAATGTTCCTGGCCAACGATGTCTGGGGAAAGCGCTCGGGATGTCGAGGCGAGCGGATCCACCGCCGGATAGATTCCGAGTTCCGCGATGGCCCGATCCAAAACGATGGTCGCGTCCAGGTGGGCGAACGTTGTGGCGGGCGCCGGATCGGTCAGGTCATCGGCCGGCACATAGACCGCCTGAAACGAAGTAATAGAACCCTTCTTGGTAGATGTGATTCTTTCTTGGAGCGTGCCCATCTCGGCCGCGAGAGTCGGCTGGTAACCGACAGCGCTTGCCGTGCGGCCGAGAAGGGCCGACACTTCGGAGCCGGCTTGGGAAAAACGGAAGATGTTATCGATGAAGAGCAGCACGTCCTGATTCTTTTCATCCCGGAAGTATTCGGTGATGGCAAGGCCGGACAATGCGACACGCAGCCGGGCGCCGGGCGGTTCGTTCATCTGTCCGTACACCAGGGCGATCTTCGACGCGCCGAGGTCGTCTTGCTTAATCACACCCGCTTCGGACATCTCCTTGTAGAGGTCGAAGCCCTCTCTGGTGCGCTCACCCACGCCGGCGAACACGGACACACCGCCGTGCAGCTTGGCAATGTTGTTAATGAGCTCCATGATGACCACGGTCTTGCCCACACCGGCCCCGCCAAACGCGCCGACCTTTCCGCCCTTAAGGAAAGGACAAATCAAGTCAATAACCTTGATCCCCGTAACGAGCACTTTGGGAGACGTCGATTGGTCTACCAGTTTCGGCGCAGGGCGATGGATGGGATAGTATTTCTCCGCCTTGACCGGTCCGCGCTCATCGACAGCGTTGCCACAAACATCGAACACCCGCCCCATCACAGCTTCTCCGACGGGCATCCTGATGGGCTCGCCAGTATCGATGACCTCATAGCCTCGCTTGAGCCCTTCGGTTCCGGACATCGAGACAGTCCGGACCCACTTGTCCCCGAGGTGCTGCTGTACTTCGAGCGTCAACTTGTTCGTTTGATCCTGAACCTGAAACTCCACGGTGAGTGCGTTGTAGATACCGGGCAACGCCTCTTCGAATTCCACGTCCACTACAGGGCCGACGACTTGGACAATGGTTCCTTTGTTCATCTTCGCTCTCGCCCTCTGTCTTCCTTGTCAATTGTTTCCGAGCTTGCCTCCGGCGATTTCTAGGAGTTCCTTTGTGATATTGCTCTGGCGTAGTTTGTTGTATTCGAGCGTCAAGTCGTGGATCAGAGCGGTAGCATTGTCCGTAGCCGTGGTCATGGCCACCATCCTGGCGCTTTGTTCGCTGGCCTTGGCCTCGAGTAACGCCCTGTAAACGAAGATATTCAGGTAGTGTCCGAAGAGGTACGTGAGGATAGCTTCCGGACTGGGTTCGAAGAGGACATCCGATGCGTCGGCGGCCAAGTCGGCTTCTGATTCCGCGCCCGGAATCTTGATGCTTCTGATTTCTCCGACCGGCAGAAACTCCACCACAATGGGCCGTTGCGTTAGCGTGTTGATAAACTGTGTTGCGGCAATTTGCACTTGATCGACTTCACCTTTTAGGAACAGGTCTCGGGCAAGGGCGGCTATGGGTCGAGCTTCCGCGAAGCGCACAGAGTCCAGGAATACGAATTCTGCGGCTAACCGCCGGCGAGTGCGTGCAATAAACTGCGCTGCACGCTTCCCGACAGTGATGTAAAGAGTACTTACTGGATCGAACTGTGCTGCCAGCCGAAATAAGTTACTGTTTAGCGACCCGCACAAGCCTTTATCAGTGGAGATGAGAATCACGGCCCGCTGACGGACTTCGCGAACCGCCAGCAACGGATGGGTGAACTCCGGGGCGTGGGTTGTCGCGTAACGTTGGATGCGATATAGCAACTGGCCGAATGGCCGGGTAGCCAAAGTAGCTTGTTGTGCCTTACGCATCTTAGACGCCGCCACCATTTGCATCGCGCGGGTGATCTGCGAAGTGCTGCCGATGGACTTGATGCGTCGGCGAATGTCACGTGAACTCGCCATACCTCACTTCTCCGGTGAGCCGCTGGATATCTGCCACGTCTGACCGAATTCTTCCGTGGCAGTCTTCAGATCCAATCGCAGGGCATCACTAAGGGTTTTTTCTTTCTCGATCCGGGCGAGGAGCTCGCTTTTTCTCGTGGTCAGAAAGTCCGTCAGCTTGGCCTGGAACTCCTTGACGCGCTCCACCGGCACTTGATCCACAAATCCGTTCTGCACCGACCAGATCACCGCCACCTGGACTCCGAGCGAAACAGGATCGTACTGTGGCTGCTTGAAAATCTCTATGATGCGCTTGCCACGGTCGATCTGCGATTGCGTCTTCGCATCAAGGTCCGACCCGAATTGCGCGAATGCCGCCAGTTCCCGGAATTGCGCGAGCTCACCCTTGAGTTGTCCGGCGACTTGCTTCATCGCTTTGACCTGCGCCGCCGAACCCACGCGCGAGACCGAGAGGCCCACCGAAATAGCCGGACGAACCCCTTGGTAGAACAGGTCCGACTCAAGGTAGATCTGTCCGTCTGTTATCGAAATCACGTTCGTGGGGATGTATGCCGAAACGTCGCCGGCTTGTGTTTCGATGATAGGCAGAGCAGTCAGCGAACCGTTGCCGTACTTCTCGCTGACCCGCGCCGCTCGTTCGAGTAACCGGCTGTGGAGGTAAAACACATCGCCGGGAAATGCTTCACGGCCCGATGGCCGCTTCAACACCAACGATACCTGCCGGTAGGCGACGGCATGCTTTGACAGGTCGTCATACACAATCAGCGCGTCCATGCCGTTATCCATGAACCACTCGCCCATCGCGGCTCCTGCAAACGGCGCCATGTACTGGTCGGTGGCAGAATCTGAGGCAGTGGAGGCGACAATGATTGTATACGGCATCGCTCCCGCCTCTTCGAGAATGGAGATGACCCGAGCTACGTTGGATTGTTTCTGGCCAATGGCGACGTAAATGCTATACAAGGGACGGTAGGTCGTGTCATCTGCTTTTTCAGCAGCACGATTCAGGCGGGCTTGATTGATGATCGTATCGATACAGATTGTCGTCTTGCCGGTCGAGCGGTCCCCAATGATCAGCTCACGCTGGCCGCGGCCGATCGGAATCATCGCGTCAATCGGCATGATGCCTGTTTGCACCGGCTGGTTAACGGACTGGCGGCGAAGGATCCCTGGGGCCACTTTCTCAACTGGATAGGCAACACTGCTCTTGACCGGCCCCTTGCCGTCAACAGGTTCGCCAAGAGTGTTCACGACGCGTCCCAGCAGACCTTTGCCGACAGGCACTTGCAGAAGTTTCCCAGTGGTACGAACTTGATCGCCTGCCTGGAGCCGCGTATAATCACCCAGCACAATAACACCCACCTCGGTCTCTTCGAGGTTCAGCGCGAGTCCGGTGATGCCATGGCCCAGATCGAGCATTTCGTTGAGCATCGCGTCGCTCAGACCTTCGACCTTGGCCACGCCATCACCGATTTCGCGGATGGTGCCCACGTTCTGCCTCGCGGGTGCCACTTTCGCTTGCGCAATTGTTGCCTCAAGTTCCTCGATTAGGGACACAAATACCTTTCTTCAGAAGCGTTTCTCCAGCGCAGCTAATCCAGCCTCCACCGTGCCGTCGTAAACATCACTTCCAACCTGGATGCGCATTCCTCCGATTAACGACGGGCGATCCGAAAACGAAGTCGTTAGCCCAGGACCGTACACACGCTTCAGGCTGGCTTCGGTCGCTGCCTGCATCTCCGCTGACAGGGTCGTCGCGCTTTCAACAGTTGCCGCGTGTTTCGCACAGTCGAGTTTCACCATCCGAAGAAACTCATCGAGGATGGCTCGATAGTTGCGGTGACTGCCTGCGTTTACCTGCTGGACCACTTGCCGCACGCGGTTTTCGTCGAGCAAAGACTCCACCCGGCACAAGCGGAACAACTGCTTGGCTTCGCGTTTCGCCTGTTTGTTGCTGATCATGGCTCAGATCTCGAATTTACATCACGACCTGTTTCGTGGTCGCCTCAGCCAGGCGCCGCTGATCTTCCGGCGTCAGAATTTTCCCGGTCACGCTTGCAGTGGCCTGCACCACTAACCGGCCGACCTCGCGCTTGAGTTCGGCGAGCATGCGATCGTGATCTACAGCCGCAGCTTCGTGAGCCTTATTTATGATCTGTTCGGCGGCGGCGGCGGCTCTTTGGGTTTCTTGCTCCAGCACCCGAGCGCCCGCGGTCCGGCCCTCCTCGACGGACTGAGCGGCTTGGGCATACGCCTTTGCCATCACTTCGCGGCGCAGGGCCTCTGTCCGATCCAACTCGGCTTTGATCTTCTCAGCGTTCGCGAGGCCCAGCGCGATCTGCCGCCGACGCTCCTCCAACATCGCAAGGATAGGCCCGTAGGCGAACTTATAAAGAACCAGGCATACGATGCCGAAACTGATGATCTGCGCTCCCAAGTGTGTCCAGTCGACACCAAACGTCCGGGCGATCTGCGCGATCTGTCCATCGCCGTTATTCGGTGCGGCCTGGAGGAAGGCGTAGAAGGCGCTCATGTTCGCACACTTGGCACTGGTTGTTGCTACTTCACTAGGAAAAGGGAGTAAAAGACGATTGCCTCAGCAAAGGCAATTGCCAGAATGGATTGGACCAGAATCTTGGTAGCCCCGCCGGGATTGCGACCCACTGCCGAAGAGGCTGCCATACCGATCAGGCCTACGCCAATGGCAGCGCCCATTGCGGCCAGACCAACGTGGATGTTTCCACTCAAATTCATCGTGTTTCCGCCGGATTCGGCGACGAAGAGCAATGGCGATAGCATCTATGATTCCCTTTCTGCCTACCTGCCGGCTTCCGCGAGCAACTAGCTCGGAAGCCGGGACGCATACTTCCGTTTCCTATTGGACAGCCGGTGATGTTTCCTCATGCTGACAAATCAGGAGCGTGAATACAGCGGTCAACAACATGAAGACTAGCGCTTGCACCAAACCCACCAGCAACTCCAAAAAGTAAAAAGGAATCGGCAGCAGCCAGCCGAACCCCGGAACCAGCTTCGACATGGCGTCCAACATACTCTCACCGGCAAATACGTTTCCGTAAAGACGAAAACTCAACGAGACCGGCCGGAACAGAATCGAAACTACCTCCAAGCAGCCGACCACGACAAACACCGCTGCCATGAGCACTTTCAACAAACCCGCGGTCTCGCCCTTGGGCGCGAACAATTCCTTAACAAACCCGGCCGGCCCAATCTCCTGCAGCGCCCAAATAATCCAGCAAACAAAGAACAAGAGGGCCATTGCAAGCGTCAGATTCAGATCCGCATTCGCACCGCGCAACAGTGGCTGTTCCAGTCTGAAACCGTCAGCCGTCTGATAACCCCACCCAATAGTGCCGATCCCAGGAATGAGACCGAACCAATTCGCCGCGAGAATAAAAATGAAGACCGTCGCAAAGAACCAAAATGTCCTCTTGACTAAATGCGAACCAATGACTCCTTCCAAAAAGCCATACAGGCTTTCGGTGAGCCATTCGAGGAAGTTCTGGAGTCTGTCAGGAACCTGCTTCATGTCTCTGGTCGCCGCCTGGGCCAGAAGAATCAGGCCGGCTGCCACGATCCAGGTGACGACCATGGAGTTGGTGATCGGGAAGCCAAGCGGACGCGCGATCTCAACCGCTTGCCGCGTCAGGCTTTCGTGCTCCGCACCAAACATGCCAAGAGCGCCCAGCAGTGTCAAAACGGCGACGCGAAGCAGCGGTGTTCGGATTCCGACGCTCATGATTCGGTACACTCACGTCTCCTGAGTTGCAGATGTAGACGATAGCGGGGCGATGCAGTTTATGTCGGAGGATTCTCCCCGGCAGCCCCTTATTGCCACCCTCCGCCCAGAGCTTTATACAACTGGACTAGTGAGGTCAAGACATCCCGTTGGGCTTGTGTGAGCTGTTGTTCGGCAGACAGCCGTTGGCGCTCGGTGTCGAGCACTTCCAGATAGCTGCTGACGCCCCCGACGTAACGGGCGCTAGCCAACATGCTTTGGTCGCGAAGGGTCTCGGCCAGGCGGTTCACGCTGTTGGTGTGTTCCTTGTTTTTTTGGTAGCCCACCAGCGCATCGGAAACGTCGCGGAAGGCTCCATTGATAGCTTTCTGATAACTGATAAGAAGCTCCTCATCCTGCGCCTTCGCGATCTTATAGTCCCCTCTGCGCCGGCCCGCGTCAAAGATCGGCAGGTCCACGACACCGCTCATCCCGTACGCCACGCCGGACCGGCTGATGACACCAAGCAGGTCCGTTGTCTGAACTCCACCGGAGGTCGTGAGATTGATGCTGGGATAGAACGCGGCTTTCGCGACTCCGACTCGGGCATTGGCGGCAATCAGTTGCTGCTCCGCCACTCGCAGATCAGGACGGCGTTCCAACAAAGCGGAGGGCAAGCCGGCGGGAACCTGCGGTGGCTGACGCTGGTCGACAAGGCTCGTGCCGCGCGCAACGGGACCCGGCGTCCTCCCCAACAGCAGGTTGATGAGATTCTCGGTCTGCTCCTGGGCGCTCTCGAGCAAGGATTCGTTGGCCTGAGCCGACTCGACCAGGGTCTTGGCTTGGTCCACGTCCAGTAAGCTCCCCACGCCGCCTTCTTCGCGGGACATGACCAGCATGAGGGATTCCTGGCGAGTCTTGATGGACTCGCGCACCAATTGGAGCTCAGCGTCATATTCCCGCAGATCGAAATAGGCGGAGGCCACCTGCGCAACCAAAATCTGCATCACTGCCTTCTGATTCTCCCGGACCGCCAGTAGGTCGGCCCGCGAAGCCTCCGTGGCACGGCGCAGCTTGCCGAAGAGGTCGATTTCCCACGAAGCGATACCGAACACTCCCACAGTCGAATCAAGGGGAGAGTTGACGCCGGTACGGGAAGCGCCTCCCTGCGCGTTCAACTGCGGGAAAAGTCCGGAACGCGTCGCGGCCAGTTGCCCTTCTCCCTGCAGCACCCGCTGGGCAGCGATGCGAATATCGTAGTTCGCTTGCAGTGATTCAGTGATGAGACTGCGGAGCGCGTCGTCCTGAAAGAGATCGAACCATTTCACATCGCCAAGCGAGGCTGGTCCGGGCTGCGGTTCGCCACTCCGGAACTGGGTTGGCGCAGATATGTTGGGGCGCATGTAGTTCGGGCCTACCAGGCAGCCTGTCAAGGCTGCGGCGATGCAAACGACAAAAGGAATGCAGCGCATTTGGCGCATTTAGGGATGCACCTCTTGCAGCACCGGCTTTGCGACGGTCTTCCCCTGGATCGCCTTCCGGTCACCAGTCACGAAGTAAGCTGCGCTTTGAATTGTCACATAGAGCATCGGAATAAAGAAGAGGCCAACGGTGGAGGCCATCAGCATCCCGGCGAACACCGAAATACCGAGGCTGACACGCGCCGCGGCACCTGCGCCGCTGGCGATGACGAGCGGGACCACACCAAGGATAAACGCGAGTGCCGTCATCATGATGGGTCGGAAACGCAGCTTCGCTCCCTCCGTGGCCGCGGCTGCGAGGCTCATACCTTTCTCGTGGTATTCTTTCGCAAACTCAACGATGAGGATGGCATTCTTCGCCGCCAGCCCCATGAGTGCGACGATGCCGATCTGGACATACACATTATTTTCCAGACCAACGAGACTGACGCCGAGAAACGCCCCAAATACACCGATGGGTAATCCTAGCAGCACGGAGAAAGGAACAGCCCAACTTTCGTACTGTGCCGCCAGCACGAGAAATACGAAAATCATCGCCATTCCGAAAATGGGCCCCTGTGTGCCGCCTGCCTGCTTTTCCTGGTAAGCGATGCTGGTCCACTCGTAGCCATAGCCCTGGGGAAGTCCTTGGGCGGCCAAGTCTTCCATAATATCGAGAGCCTGTCCGGTCGATACGCCGGGCCCGTTCGCGCCGTTGATTTCCGCGGTCCGGAACATGTTGTAACGTTGCAGGATGTCAGGACCAGTGGTCATGCTAATCGTGCTGATGGTGGACATGGGCACCATCGAATTGTCGCTGGAGCGGACGTAGATGTCGTTGATGCTCTCCGGAGACTTCCGAAAGTCCTGTTCTGCTTGCAGCATGACCTTGTAGGTCCGCCCGAACAGATTGAAGTCGTTAACCTGTAAACCGCCCAGATAGATCTGAAGACCCTGGAACACGGTATTGATCGGGATGTTCAAGGTACGAACCTTGTCGCGGTCTATGTCCAGCTTGATCTGAGGAACGGACGTACTGAAGCCGGAATACAGACCCGTGAGCTCGGAACGTTGGGCCATAGTCTGCATGAACATCTCCTTCGCCGCTGCCAACTCCTGAGGTTTTCGGCCGACCTTGTCCTGTAGTTCGAAGACGAATCCTGAGGCGTTGCCGAGACCATTAATGGGTGGCGGCGGGAATACCAGCGAGACAGCCTCCGGATAGGCTGCAAATTTCCTCCTCGCGGTGGCGAGGATGACCGCAAGCTGCTCCTCGTGGCTTTTCCTCTCGTCCCACGGCTTGAGCATCGCAATAATGGAGGCGTTATTGGATGTATAGGCATTGGTCAGGAGGTTGAGCCCGCCCGTGGTAAGTACTTCGCCCACACCGGGAATGCTCTTCAGATCCGCTTCGGCGCGCCGCATCAACTCGTCGGTGCGCTCCATCGACGCGCCGTCAGGGAGCGAGAAGACGCTAAAGAAATAACCTTGGTCTTCGTTCGGGACGAAACCGGTTGGCAGCTTCATGAGAAGGCGCCCCGCTCCAAACCATAGGCCGGCGAGACAGGCGAGGCCAATCGCGACGCGCCGCAGGAAGAAGCCCACGCCACCGAGATAGCCCTGCGTGATCTTATTGAAGACCTTGTTGAAACCGCGGAGGAACCAACCCAGGGGACCTCGTATTTCCTTTCGCGGCCGGAGCATCATGGCGCATAGCGCGGGTGTGAGCGTCAGGGCAACGATGACTGAGAGGATCACCGAGACGGAGATGGTAATCGCAAACTGCCGGTACAATTGACCGGTGATACCGCCCATGAACGAAACCGGCACAAACACTGCGCACAGGACCAAGCCGATCGCCATCACGGGTCCACTGACTTCGTCCATCGCTTTTTCGGTGGCCGCGAGCGGGCTCAATCCATGCTCAATATGATGCTCCACAGCCTCGACGACAACGATGGCGTCGTCCACGACAATTCCAACGGCGAGCACGACACCCAGCATCGTGAGCACGTTGATAGAAAACCCCAGAGCCACGAATGCCGCGAAGGTCCCCACCAGCGAGACCGGCACCGCCAACATGGGGATGAACGTTGCGCGGAAATTGCCAAGGAAAATGAACACCACCAGCAGGACGAGGATTATGGCGTCTCTCAAGGCATGGAACACTTCATCGATGGCAACCTTGACGAACTCGGTAGTGTCCAGCGAGATCCGATAACTTAGCCCGGGCGGAAATGTCTTGGCCGTTTCCTCAAGCAATTTCCGCACGTTGTCCACAGTCTGAATGGCGTTCGCTCCCGGAAGCTGATAAATAATCAGGACCGTAGCAGGGATACCGTCTTTGCGTCCGAAGCTCGTATAGCTCTTACCCGAGAGCTCGGTTCGCGAAATATCCTTCATCCTGAGGATGGACCCGTCCGGCAGCGTTCGAACGATCATGCTTTCGAATTCGGAAGGGTCAGTAAGGCGCCCCTTGGCGTTGACGGTGTACTGGAACTGAGTCCCAGCTTTGGCCGGCGGCTGTCCTACCTGCCCTGCGGGCGCTACTAGGTTCTGTTCTCCGATCACATTTGAGAGATCGGACCCTGTAAGCCCAAGCTTTGCCAGTTTGTCTGGCCGGACCCAAAAGCGCATGGCATAGTCGCGCTGGCCGACGATCATCGTCGAACCGACGCCCGGGATGCGCGCAATAGGATCCACCAGATTGATCGACGTGAAATTGGAAAGGAAAGTGTCATCAAAAGTGCTGTCGGGGGAATAGACAGAGACCGCGAGGAGGATATCCGGTGACTTCTTTTTCACCGAAATACCGTACGCGACTGCCTCTGGCGGCAATTTGGCCGTTGCCTTGTTCACGCGGTTGTTAATGTCGACGTTCGCTAGGTCGAGGTTGGCGCCCACGCGGAAGGTGCACGTGAGCACGTAGCGCCCGTCACTCGACGATTTCGAAGACATGTAAATCATGTTCTCGGCCCCGTTGACCTCGGCCTCGACATTAGTTGCGACGGATTGCTCCACGGTTTCTGCATTTGCACCCGGATAGTTGATTTCGACTTCGACCGTCGGCGGCGAGATCTGCGGATATTGTGCGATCGGCAGGGTGAAAATACCAAGTCCACCCGCGATCAGGATGATCAGGGAGATGACGATCGCGAATACGGGCCGGTGGATGAAGAACTTGGCCACGGCTATTTTGCCTTTACCGGGCCCTTTTCGGAGGTCAGAGCCTGTTCCGTGGGATTCACCGTGTCGCCGGGACGAACCTTTTGCAGGCCCTCCACGATAATGCGTTCTCCTGCATTGACACCGTCGCTGACGATGTAGTCTGAACCCACTCGTTGAGCCAGCGTTACGCTGCGAAGCACCACTTTGTTTTCTGCTCCGACCACATAGACGACCTTGGCGCTCTGCATTTCCGTAACCGCCTTCTGTGGCACTAGTAGAGCGTTTTCGGCCACGGTAGCAGCCAGCCGGACGCGGCCGAACTGTCCCGGCCTCAACACGGCCTGCGGGTTGGGGAACTCCGCAACGATGCTCAAGGTGCCCGTCTTCAGGTCCACGGCACGGTCGGCGATGATGATCCGCCCCTTGCCTGGAAACGTAGAGCCGTCAGCCAGAATCAATTCCAGTTCGCCTCCGCCCTCCCTCAACTTGCCTTGCGCTCTCATACGCTGATACACCAAATACTCGCTCTCACTAATGCTTACGAAGACGCGGACAGGATCGACATTGGATACTGTCGTGAGCAGCGTGGCTTCTCCCTGCCCCACGAGATTGCCGGGGGCCACCTGGCGCGTGCCCGCGATGCCATCAATGGGGGTCGTAATGGTGCAGTACTCCACGTTCAGTTCGGCCTCGCGAATGCCGGCATTCGCGGCTTCCACGGCCGCCTGCGCCTGTTGGATAGCGGCCGTCTGATTCACCTTTGCGGTATTAAGAGACGCCTGCTTGCCCTGCACTTCGGCGTTGGCCGCCTGCTGAGCGGCGAGCGCATCGTCGTAATCCTGCTTCGGCACGGCACGCAGTTCGGCCAGGGGCTTGAGCCGAGTGACATCCTGATTCGTTTTGTTCAACTGAGCCATCGCAATCTGCAGGTTTGCTTGCGCCACATCCACAACCGTTCTGTCTTGGGCCTGTGTTAAGTCCGCCTGGGCCCTGGCCAGTCGTGCCCTGTTCTGCATGAGTTGAGCCTCATACTCCCGTTTGTCAAGGGTGAAGAGCACCTGTCCCGCTTTGACCATCTTGCCTTCGTCGTAGCTCTGCTTTACAAGGAAGGATTTCACGCGAGCGCGAATATCCACCGAGTCGGTGGCGTCGACACGCGCGGTCAACTCGGTGAGAATCGGCACGGTCTTCTGAATGACCGGGGCCACCACAACGGAGACGGCGGGACCGGGAGATCCGGACTTAGCGTTGACTTCGTTCTTCTCTCCTCCGCAGCTCGCTAACAGCGGGATGATGGCCAAGAATACCGAGTTTGCCGGTCGCCGTATCGGCCACTTCCATTGGTATACAAGGTGCGATCTCATCTGACTCCTCTAGGACCTCAGCCGGCTGTTCCACGGTCAACGATGCCTGCTTCATGGTCTTGATCCACTCTTTTTAAGGAGCTGTCCGCGTTGGAATCGGCGTTCATGAGTGCACCTGCCTGATTCGCCGCAGGCTGTGGCGATCCACGGTCGATGCGTGCTCGAGTCAAAAAAGATGAAGCTTCTGCGGCACGCCGGAATCAGTCAACACAAGACTGCGAACCCATGCTCTGCCATATGGTTGCGGACGCGCGGCTCGCCGTAGCGTGCAGCGAAGTCAGCACTACGAGGAGGACAAGTTACGAAAACAAAGAAATCCGATGGTGCCGACGAACGGCACCTGAGCAACAAGGAATACAGCAAGGAATTGCGCAAGCTTCAGGCCGAACTATGCAAGCTCCAGGAGTGGGTCAAGCACAAGAACTTACGCGTAATCATCGTGTTTGAACGCCGTGACGGCGCCGGAAAAGGCGGCACAATCAGGGCGATCACGGAACGTGTCAGCCCACGAGTATTCCGGGTAGTGGCACTTCCTGCCCCATCGGATCGTGAAAAAACTCAGATGTATATGCAACGGTACATGCCGCACTTTCCCGCGGCGGGCGAGATTGTCATCTTCGATCGCAGTTGGTACAACCGCGCCGGGGTAGAGCATGTCATGGGATTTTGTACAAAAGGACAGCACCGTCGATTTCTCAAGCTGTGCCCTCTGCTGGAGCGCTGGATTGTTGACAGCGGAATCGTTCTGTTGAAGTATTGGCTAGAAGTAAGTAATAAGGAGCAGGAACGACGCTTCGAGGCACGCATCGAGGATCCGCTTCGACAGTGGAAACTCAGTCCGATGGATCTTCCGTCGCGCAGCCGCTGGTATGACTACTCCCGGGCGCGCGACAAAATGTTGGAGGCTACGGATACCAAAGATGCGCCCTGGCACATCCTTCGCTCGGACGACAAGAAACGAGCGCGCCTCAATTGCATCTCGCACATTCTGAGTATGATTCCGTACAAAAAAGTACCCAAGGAGAAGGTTGAAATGCCGAAACGCTCGAATAAGGGCGCATACGACGATCAAGCGATGATACTGAGCAGACGATTCGTGGCGGAGAACTACTAAAATGCTTCGCACTTGACCGTAGCTCCTAACCATCATGTGATACCGAATGGTCGTCCCGTGAACGAAGTCTAAATAAAATGGACCTTGCCCGACACCGCGGACATCATGTTGGCGATGCGAAACGAGACAACCTCGTCGTTGTGTAGGCTCCGTTTTGCGACATGACTCCGGCGAACGTCGTTCGAATTCCAGCTCAGAGAGGTGCGTGAAATGGGCGCGAAGACCGTCTTGGAACCACCAGTATCGACAGGCTCGCATAACATTTCAAAACTCCTGCGGCAATACGGATGCGGTCCGATTCGCTTCGAGGGAACCGAGAACGCGTTGTATGAACGTCATCTCCTCTGTGACAACGTGATTGATGGGGGCGCGGCAACGCCACGCGACCGATTTGAGGCCTTCGCCCGCTCCGTGCGAGACATTCTTTCGCAACGTTGGGTTCTCACGGAGAGGACATACGAACGAAAGAATCCCAAGCGGGTTTACTACCTTTCGATGGAGTTCCTCATCGGCCGATCGCTGGCCAACAACGTTAGCAATCTTCTTCTCGAAGGCGTGGCGCAGGAAGCCATCCATCGCAAGCACCTCAATTGGATCGATCTGTTGGAGCAAGAACCCGATGCCGCGCTGGGCAATGGCGGACTCGGTCGCCTGGCGGCCTGCTTCATGGAGTCTGCTGCGACAATGCACCTTCCAGCCATGGGCTACGGCCTGCGATATGACTACGGCCTATTCAAACAAGGAATCCGGGACGGCTGGCAATACGAGCAGCCGGACCCCTGGCTGCGCGCTCAGGACCCCTGGGAAGTGGTGCGTCCCCACGAGAAGGTGGAGGTTCGCCTGAACAGCTCCTTCGAGATTTCCGGCGGAAGTCTACGGGCCGTTCCAGGCCGACCCTCCACTCTGATTGGCATCCCATTCGATCGTCCTGTCGTAGGCTATGGCGGAGCCACGATCAACACACTGCGCCTCTGGGCGGCAGCTGCGCCTGATTTCTTTAATTTTCAAGAATTCAGCGGTGGTGATTTCGTAGGCGCGCTAGCTCAGACCCTGTCAGCCGAATCTCTCACCCGAGTGCTGTATCCCGACGACACCACCAGCATGGGCCAAGGGTTACGGTTTGTGCAGGAGTATTTTCTTGTCGCCTGTTCATTGGCGGATCTCGTGCGACGGTTCCGGCGCCATAACACCGACGTGAGCACGTTTGCCGAAAGAGTCGCTATCCAACTGAACGACACGCACCCGGCGATGGCCGTCCCCGAGCTTCTGCGCATTCTTCTGGACGAAGCACATCTGGGATGGGACGAAGCCTGGGAAATCACCAAGGCGACGCTCGGGTATACGAACCACACGCTGATGCCCGAAGCCCTGGAGAAATGGCCGCTCGCGTGGTTCGAAATCCTCCTGCCCCGCCACCTTGAACTCATCTACGAGATTAATCGTCGCTTGCTGGATGAAGTACGAAGCCGTTTCTCTGACGATGAAGGACGCTCGCAGCGCATGAGCCTGATCGAAGAAGGAACCGGGCGAAAGATCCGCATGGCCAATCTGGCAATCGTAGGTTCGCACAGCACCAATGGCGTGGCGGCAATTCACTCCGAGTTACTGCGCACCACCACAGTCAAGGATCTGGCCAAGATGTTTCCGGAGCGTTTCAATAACAAGACCAACGGAGTCACGCCGCGGCGCTGGTTGTTACTGGCAAATCCGGCCTTTTCCCGGGCGATCACGGATGCGATCGGCGACAAGTGGATCGCCGATCTGAACGAGCTGAACAAGTTAAGGGCGTTGGCCAATGATGTGAGTTTCCGAGATACCTTTCGCATGGCCAAGCGCGATGCAAAATCACAGTTTGCCGATTGGCTCCGAAGCTTCTCTGGTCAGGCGGTTGATCCCGAAACGATTTTCGATTGCCACGTGAAGCGTTTCCACGAATATAAGCGACAAATGCTGATGGCCCTACGAATCGTGGTGCTGTACAACCGGCTGCGCGCGAACCCGAACCTGGATATGCACCCTCGCACATTTTTCTTCAGCGGTAAGGCGGCGCCCGCGTACAAGCTAGCCAAGCTGATGATCAAGTTCGTCAACAACCTCGCCGGCACCATTGAGGGCGACCCGGTTGTGCGCGGCCGGCTCAAAGTCGTGTTTCTGCCGGAATACTGCGTTTCGCTCGCGGAGCGGCTGATTCCGGCGAGTGACGCGTCGAATCAGATTTCGACGGCGGGCTACGAAGCCAGCGGTACCAGCAACATGAAATTCATGATGAACGGCGCTTTAACAGTCGGCACGCGCGATGGTGCCACGATCGAGATGGCACAAGAAGCGGGAGAAGAGAACCTCTTCCTCTTCGGCCTGACGGCGGAACAGGTGGTCGCAGTACGCGGTTGGTATAACCCCCAGTTCCATTACGAGAACGAACCGGAAACGCGAGCGGCGCTGGATCTGATCTTTTCCGACCACTTCAGCCGGAATGAGCCGGGCGTTTTCTCTCCGTTGCGCGAGATGCTCCTGACCAACGGCGACTTTTACATGCACCTGGCGGATCTTACGTCGTACGTCCAGGCCCACGAACAGCTAGGAGCCTTGTACGCCGACCGGAACGCCTGGGCGCACAAAGCCATCCTTAACGTGGCCAGTTCCGGAAAGTTTTCGAGCGACCGAACCATATCCGAATACGCGGCCGAGATCTGGAACGTGAAACCATGCCCTGTACCGTAGCGCAACTCCCCGCGCGGGAGACGGCAGATCGGGCACTCACGTCTTGAAGGACTTGGTATGGACGATGATAACCCGGCAGTAAACGTCCCCCCGTTTCCCCTCAAGTACCGTTCCTCGGGTGTGCTCCTTCACGTCACCTCTCTGCCGTCACCGTACGGCATTGGCGACGTTGGGCCCGGTTCGTTCGAGTGGGTAGACCGCCTCCACGAGGCGGGCCAAGGATGGTGGCAGGCGTTACCCCTCGGACCTACTGGATACGGCGACTCACCGTACTCATGCTCGTCTTCATTCGCGGGCAACGGGTTGTTAATCAGCCCGGAGTTACTGATCGAAGACGGCCTGTTACAGGCGGACGAGAGTAGGGGCTCATTTTCGCCGGTCGCTGTCGATTACGATGTCGTGATCCCGTTTAAACACCGTTTGCTGGCAATGGCCTGGAGGAGGTTCCGAGCCGGGGTACGCAAGGATCTGGTGCCGTCCTTCGAGGAGTTCCGCGAGAGCCAAGCCAGTTGGCTGGAAGATTACGCGCTATACCGAGCGCTGAAGGTCAGATTCAATGGCGCTTCCCACGTTGAGTGGCCGGCAGACTTGGCGCGGCGCGAATCCGGCGCGCTGGCACGAGCACAACGGGACCTCGCGAGCGAAATCAATCAGGTTCAGCTGGCACAATTCCTTCTGAATCGGCAGGGTAAGCGGCTGAGAGAATATGCCCACGCCAAAGGTGTCCGATTGATTGGAGACTTACCGTTCTTCGTCTCTCTCGATTCCAGTGATGTGTGGGCCAACCCAGAATTGTTCCGACTGGACGAGCGGTTACGGCCGCGCTTTGTGGCAGGCGTGCCCCCTGACTACTTCAGCGCTACGGGCCAACTCTGGGGCAATCCTGTCTACGATTGGAAAGCCCTTCACGAGACCGGCTATCGCTGGTGCCTCGACCGGCTTGCCGCGCTGTTGGCCCATGTGGACGTGATCCGGCTGGATCACTTCCGTGCGTTCGCGGCTGCGTGGCACGTACCCGCGGGTGCACCTACGGCCCAAGCCGGCGCGTGGGTACCGGGACCCGGCGCCGAGTTCTTCAAAACCGTGCTAATTAGTTTGGGCAGACTGCCGTTTATCGCCGAGGACTTGGGCTCAATTACCCCCGACATAGCCGTCCTTCGTGAGCAGTTCCACATTCCGGGAACACGGGTCCTGCAATTCGCCTTCGACGGCAACCCTGAGAACGTCCACCTCCCGAAGAATTACTCTCCCAACACCGCGGTGTACACGGGCACGCACGATAATGCGACGACTCGCGAATGGTTCGAAGGATTACCTAAGCGCGAGCAGCAACGTCTTTGGAACTTGGTGGGGCGGCCGGAAGGCGAGATGCGTGACGCCGCTCCGGAGTTAATCAGGCTGGCATGGTCTTCTCCGGCCGCGCTCGCGATAGCCCCTTTTCAGGACCTTCTGAATCTAGGACGCGAGGGCCGGATGAACGTTCCTGGCCTCTCCAAAGGAAACTGGCGTTGGCGCGCAACACACCACATGTTGTCTCCCCACAACTTCGAATGGTTGAAAGGCCTAACCCGGATCTCAGATCGGGCTCAGCCGGCAGCCGTTATGGAGTTCGCGTCATGAGGTGGGCCGGCCGATTCATTGAGGCGAAAGATGAAAGCAACACAGTTACTCTACAACTTGGGCCAAAGTATTTGGCTCGACAATATCACGCGCGACCTGCTGGACACTGGCACACTCCAACGCTACATAGACGAGATGTCAGTAACAGGGCTGACCTCGAACCCGACGATCTTCGAGAACGCCATCAAGAACAGCCCCGCGTACGATACCCCGATTCGCAAGATGCTTGCGAACGGCAAATCCGGCGAAGATCTCTTCTTCGACTTGGTATTGGAGGACATTCTCCGTGCCGCGGATCTGTTCCGGCCAGCGTACAATCGCACGAATGGTGTGGATGGATGGGTTTCGCTGGAAGTATCGCCGCTGCTTGCTTACGATACGCGCAGCACAATACGCGCTGCGAAAGAGCTCTTTGCGCGGGCCAAACGCCCAAATCTGTTCATCAAGATTCCCGGCACCAAGGAAGGATTACCGGCAATAGAGGAGGCCATCGCCGAAGGTATACCGGTCAACGTCACCCTCCTGTTCTCCCGCGAACAATACTTAGCTGCGGCGGGCGCGTTCCTGCGAGGCATTGAGCGAAGATTGGATGCCGGACTCAATCCGAATGTGGGTTCGGTGGCCTCCGTGTTCGTTAGCCGGTGGGACGCCGCGGTTAAGGACCAAGTATCTGGCGATCTGCGAAACACACTTGGCATCGCAATCGCCATGCGAACATACAAAGCGGCGCGCGATCTGCTCACATCACCGCGGTGGCACCGCGTGTACAACGCCGGAGCCCACCCGCAGCGGCTCTTGTGGGCAAGTACCGGAACCAAGGATCCCTCGGCTTCGGAGATCTTGTATGTCAATGCGCTCGCCGCTCCTTACACGGTGAACACGATGCCTGAGGCCACTCTGATCGCGCTCTCCAGAAACGACCAACTGGGATCGATACTGCCAGCCGATGGCGGCAACTGTGAAGACGTCCTGACCCTGTTTGCCAAAGCCGGAATCGACATCGATGCGCTGGCAATCCGGCTCCAGGAAGAGGGAGCAAGGTCCTTCGTCAAATCCTGGAACGAACTGATGTCTGTGATCGCATCCAAGAGCGCCGTTCTTAAGAAGGCGAGTTAAAGGCATGACTTTGAGTCAGACCGCGTCGTCTTGGCCGCGAAAGAACTGCTCAGCAGGGAGTAAACGATGAGCGTTGTCGAGCTCGGGATACAAGAAACGACGCCGTCAGCCAACGGGAAACTGGTTGAGAGCGCCGGCCGTAGCCATCCGCTGGGCGCGACTCAAGTTGCCGGAGGCGTTAACTTCAGCATTTATTCCCGCGACGCTTCAGGGGTGGACCTGCTGTTCTTCGATCGGGAGGATGGACTTCCCGCGCGCATCATTCCCATCGATCCCGTCGCCAACCGCACGTATCACTATTGGCACGTGTTCGTTCCCGGCGTGGCACCGGGCCAGCTTTACGGTTTTCGAGCTCACGGACCCTTCGATCCGGAGAGTGGTTTGCGCTTCAATCCGACCAAGCTCCTCCTTGATCCATACGGCCGTGCCGTCGTGGTTCCGAATACCTACAACCGCATCGACGCAGCCAAGGTCGGCGACCGCACTGCCACGGCGATGAAGAGCGTGGTTGTCGATTCACGCGCATACGACTGGCAAGGGGACACGACACTAAGGCTTCCGTGCTCAAGGACCATCATCTATGAGATGCACGTGCGCGGGTTCACCGCCCATAGCAGTTCGGGCGTGTCCGAAAAGAAACGGGGTACCTACGCTGGCCTGATCGAAAAGATTCCATACCTTCAGCAACTGGGTATCACTGCGGTTGAGTTGCTTCCGGTATTCGCTTTCGATGCTCAGGATTGTCCTCCAGGACGAGTCAACTATTGGGGCTACGCGCCGGTTTCGTTCTTCGCGCCGCATCCGGCATATAGCTCGCGGAAGGATTCGTTGGGCCCTGTGGACGAGTTTCGCGACATGGTCAAAGCGCTTCACCGGGCCGGGATCGAGGTGTTTATTGACGTTGTGTTCAATCACACTGCCGAGGGGGACCATCGCGGCCCCACGCTGAGCTTCCGCGGACTGGACAACAACGCCTACTATATCCTCGAAGCCGATCGATCCCGGTATGCCAACTTTAGCGGCACCGGGAACACTCTCAATGCAAACCACGCGATCGTGCGGCGCATGATTGTGGACAGTCTCCGATATTGGGTCGAAGAAATGCACATCGATGGCTTCCGGTTTGACCTCGCTTCCATCCTTTCGCGTGATTCGTGTGGCCAGGTGATGTCGACCCCGCCCGTGCTGTGGGACATCGAATCCGATCCCGTGCTCGCAGGCACAAAGGTGATTGCGGAGGCTTGGGATGCCGCCGGCCTGTATCAAGTGGGCAGCTTCATCGGAGACAGCTGGAGGGAATGGAATGGAAGCTTCCGCGATGACGTCCGTGACTTCTTCCGCGCCGCGGAAAACTCCGTGACCCGCCTAGCGGACAAACTTGTCGGCAGCCCCCGGATTTACGACCATGAAGAACGCGAAGCCGAACAAAGCATCAACTTTGTTACCTGCCACGACGGCTTCACCCTTAACGACTTGGTTTCCTACAACGAAAAGCACAACCAAGAGAATGGCGAAGATAATCGCGACGGATCGAGCGACAACCGAAGCTGGAACTGCGGCGCGGAGGGTCCATCCGATGATCACGTGATTGAGCAGTTGCGGAACCGGCAGGTGAAGAACTTCTTGACCACCACCATGCTCTCTCTGGGTATACCGATGATCGTCATGGGCGATGAGGTGCGGCGCTCGCAGAATGGCAACAACAACGCCTACTGTCTGGACAATGAGACCAGCTGGCTCGACTGGACGCTGCTCTCCAAGCACGCGGACGTGCATCGGTTCGCACAACTGCTGATATCGCGGCGACTCCTACGGGGTGTAAAGCACGAGAAGTTGCGCACAAGTCTAAACGAGTTCATTCGCAACTCAACTCACGCCTGGCACGGCGTCAAGCTAGACCAGCCGGACTGGAGCCCGAACTCGCACTCTTTGGCATTCGGTGCCGAACTGCGCCAAGAAGGATTGCGACTCCACATGATCTTGAACGCCTTTTGGGAACCGCTCGATTTCGAGCTACCGCTCTTGAGCGAGCACGGGGATAGCTGGCGCCGATGGATCGATACTTCGCTGGACCCTCCGCATGAAATCGTCGAATGGCAGGCGGCGCCGCCGGTTGCCAGTTCAACTTACCACGCTCGATCACGCTCCGTCGTAGTCCTGATCACGGGCGCGAACCTCGGGCCATCACAGGCTGAATTCGCCAAGACTCTAGATTCGCAGCGATAAAGGAAAACATAGCAATGGCAACCAAGACGCTGGAGAGTAAAGAAACTGTCGCTGGATCGGTCGCAATGCTCGTGGCAGATACGGAGTCGCTTAGCGCCTACGGTAAGGCTAGATCGACCATTCAAGGTACGCCGTTGAACGCCGAGGCCTTGCGCAAGACGCACGCCTACTGGCGGGCCTGTAACTATCTCAGCCTTGGCATGATCTATCTGCAAGATAATCCCCTGCTGCGAGAGCCCCTCAAGCCCGAACACATCAAGAACCGGCTACTCGGACACTGGGGAGCAAGTCCCGGCCTGTCCTTTGCGTATGTTCACTTGAATCGATTGATCAAAACGTTTGATCTGGACATGATCTTCCTCGCGGGACCGGGACACGGCGCGCCAGGTGTTATTGGGCCGGCATACCTGGAGGGCACCTACTCTGAGGTCTACACAGACAAAAGCGAGGACGTCGCCGGGTTAAAGGAATTCTTTAGGCAGTTCTCCTTCCCGGGCGGAATTGGCAGTCATTGCACCCCCGAGACACCAGGTTCAATCCATGAAGGAGGCGAACTCGGATACGTCCTCTCGCACGCCTGTGGCGCCGCATTCGACAATCCCAACCTTATTGTCGCGGCCGTCGTTGGAGATGGAGAAGCTGAAACGGGTCCCCTGGCGACCTCCTGGCACATCAGCAAGTTCCTAAATCCAATTCGCGATGGCGCGGTTCTCCCGATTTTGCACCTGAACGGCTACAAGATCAACAATCCGACGCTGCTCGCTCGCATTAGCCACGAAGAAGTAGAACACCTGTTCCGCGGTTACGGATGGACGCCATTTTTCGTGGAGGGTTCCGACTACGACAGCATGCACCAGGCGATGGCGGCGACGGTGGAGCAATGCGTTTCGGACATCAGGCAGGCACAGCGCGACGCCCGTAGTTCCGGAGTCGCCGCACGCCCCCGCTGGCCGATGATTGTGTTGCGTACACCCAAAGGTTGGAGCGCGCCCGCGGAGGTAGTCGGCCACCGGCTGGAGGGCTCTTGGCGAGCACACCAGGTTCCGATGGCGGACGTCAGAAAAAAGCCCGAGCAACTCGCGCTCCTCGAAAAGTGGATGCGCGCGCAGAAGCCGGAAGAACTGTTCGATAGCAATGGCAGACTAATCCCCGAGCTTAAAGAGCTGGCGCCGGCCGGTACACGCAGAATGAGCGCGAATCCCCACGCCAATGGGGGACTTATCAAGAAGCCCTTGCGCTTGCCGGACTTCAGAGGGTACGGCGCAAAGGTGGACAAACCGGGACAGATCGAAGCGGAGAATACTCGCCCCTTGGGCGCTTTTCTTCGCGACGTGATGAAGTCGAACATGGAACGCTTTCGCGTCTTCGGTCCGGACGAGAATACCTCCAACAAGTTGCAAGACATCTACGAGGTCAGCAAGAAATTCTGGATTGCAGAGTACTTCCCGGAAGACGCGGACGGCGGGGAGCTAGCGACGGACGGACGGGTTATGGAGATGTTAAGCGAGCACACCATGGAGGGAATGCTCGAGGGCTACCTGCTGACCGGACGCCACGGCTTCTTTTCCACCTACGAGGCCTTCGTTCACGTGATCGACTCGATGTTCAATCAACATGCCAAATGGCTGTCGATCTGCAATAACTTGTCCTGGCGCGAAGAGATTGCCTCCCTGAATCTGCTGATCACCTCGACAGTCTGGCGTCAGGACCATAACGGCTTCACGCACCAGGACCCCGGATTCCTCGATGTGGTGGTAAATAAAAGCGCGGCTGTTACGCGAATCTATCTGCCACCCGACGTTAACTGCCTGCTGTCGGTGGCGGATCATTGCTTGCGAAGCGAGAACTATATCAATGTAATCGTCTCGGACAAGCAGATGCACTTACAGTACATGAGTATGGATGCCGCCATCAAACACTGCACCAAAGGCATCGGCATTTGGGAATGGGCCAGCAGTGATAAAGGTGACGAACCTGATTTAGTGATGGCCTCCGCCGGCGATATTCCCACGCAGGAAGCCCTGGCCGCGACGGCGCTTCTCCGCGAGGAGTTCCCGGGACTTCGGATCCGCTACATCAATGTCGTAGATCTGTTCAAGCTGCAGCCCCCCACGGAGCATCCCCACGGATTGACCGATCGAGATTTCGACTCTCTGTTTACTGTTGACAAACCTGTCATCTTCAATTTCCACGGGTATCCTTGGCTGATTCACCGTCTCGCGTACCGTCGCACCAATCACAGCAACATGCACGTGCGTGGATACAAGGAAAAGGGCAATATCAATACACCGATGGAACTGGCGATCAACAATGAGATCGATCGCTTCAGCCTGGCAATCGACGCTATCGATCGAACACCCAAGCTTCAGAAAATCGGGGCTCAGGCCAAGGAAAGATACCGCGATCTTCAGATCGATTGTCGCAACTATGCCTACGAACACGGCATTGATAATCCGGAGATCGTAAATTGGAGGTGGCCATACTAAAGGCACTCTCCCGATCAACGGACGTCATTCTTCATCGTCGGTACGCTTCCATGTTTTGTCAGGGTTATAGCGCTCCATGCTCTTGAAGATATTAAGCGTATTAGGTCCCAAGTCCTTCTGGTAGACGATCCCGTCATGGCTGACGATGAACGTTTGCACTCCCGTAACCCGATACTGCGCCGGCGCGGCAGCCAGCGCAAACCCTCCGATCATGATGTCTTTTACTACGAAGTCGAGCTTGCCCAGTGGCGCCGCAGGCCCCTGCCCTTTCAAGACCATGAAATAGTAGCCGTGAAACGGAGCACCGTTCACTGCATAGCCCTGCGCCAAAGCCTTCGCGACCGCTTCTCCAACAGGACCGCCCCAACTTCCGTCCGTATTTTGCCAAGCAAGACCGTCCCGTTTGCCAGGCGTGCTGATAATCCGTTGGGCATACTGGTTCACACCGGACGCATCTTGTCTTTCCGTAGCATAGGCGCGCTGAGCCTCCACGAAACCACGGCATATTCGGATTGCGTCAAGTTCGTTTTCGCCAATGCGCCGGAACAAAATCTCTTGGCGCCCGGCTTTGGTGTCGTAATACCATTTATCGCCCCGCTTTACGATCGGGATCGGAAACGGCCAATCGGAGGCGCCAACCACAAGCGTCGCGCGGCCCGGTTTCTTCGGATCCAGAGCGACCGATTGCTTTTCGCGAGCTAGGTTCACAAACGCAATTCCCCGGTTCTTATCCTCTACAGGATCTTGCGAGGCTACCAAGTCCCCGGCATCCGGCCCTAGAATGTCGAGGATAGCAGGCACGTCGTAATTCTCCGCGGACTGAATCAACGCTTGGGCCGCCTGCTCGGGACTGACGAAGCCCCTTTGCGCCAGCGTCGAGGCCTGTTTCGGTTGCGGGGCTGAATATAGGATCCCGGAAACGAGACACGTTGCGGTCAGCAGCAACGACGAACGAACGTGCCAGTCACCTTCATTGCGTGTTCGTGATCTCATCTATCTCTCCTCATCTTTCACGGACTGTGAAGCCCCACTTAGCGCCGGCGACCGCCGCCACGAGAACCACCGCCGCCTCCGCCTCTGGAACCGCCGAAGCTGGAAGAACCTCGAGAACTGCTAGCTCGCGCCGCGCTTCCACCGCCACTGGCTCCTCCGAAAGCGCCGCGATTTCCCGAACCGCCGTTTGAAACCTGCCGACTTCCAACGCGATCGCCCGCATTACCTCGATCGGCCGTCGCGGCGCGCCCGCCGCCATCGCGATTCGCAAAGTTGTTAGCACCACCACTTGCGCGGTTGCCTACGCCGGACTGTCCTGCAGCCCGCTGGCCCTGATTCTGCCGCGCGTTCGCCTGTCGCGTTCCCGCTGAGTCGCCGCGGGCGTTGCCGCCGAATTTGCTCGCCGTCGCACGATCTCCGTAAGGCGCCCCTCCGCGGTGCTGGGGATTGTGCTGCCAGCTATTTCCGCCTCTGTTTCCGCTTCCAATGTTGTTGCGGGTATTCGTCCTATTGCTGTTGTTGATGAAATTGTTGTTGTTGTTTATATTAATGTTGTTGTTGCCGCCTCCGCCCCACCCGCAACCGTACCCCCAGCCTCCGCTGAACATTGCGCCCATGGCCATTCCGACTCCAAATGAAACCGCCACTCCTGCCGCGTAATAACCGGGGGGATAAGCGATCGGCGGATACGCGTAGACAGGCGCCGCTCCATAAACAACCACAGGGTCATAACTGGGTACATACACAACGTCTGGCTTGGCCTGCTCAATTACGATTACGTTCTTGGACTCCACTACCTTTGTTTCGATCTTCACCTGCTCGTTGGATTGCAACTTTCCACCATCTTTGGCTTTCGTGCGCATCCGCTGCACGGCTTCCATCACGTCGGACTGCTGCGCCAGGAAGGCGTTTCCCAACTCTGACGTCCACTTTATGTTGTCCGCCAACTGTTTGACCAAGTCCGGCAGGGCCGCCATGGCCTGGATACTGGGATCCCAATCTTCTTTTTTGACGGCCTCCGCCAACGCTTTGTCTTTCAGGTCTTTATGTTTCTCAAGCCACTGCTGAAGCTGAACCAACTCGAGCGGATACGTGGATGCTGCTAGAACCTGGGCTAGGAGTGGGTCCGGATAAAGCGCGATGGGGGCAACCAGGCTCTCCAGTTGCCCGCCAGGTATAGGCTCGGGAGCTTCGGGCTGAGGAGCCTCCGCCTTAGCCGCAGTCGGTTGAGGTTGCTGAGCCAGCAGTAGCGCATCTCCCGGCACCAGCAACGCCGTACACAACAGCGATAGTATGCGAAGCCAGTTACTGTGGGCCGTTAAGAGCATCGTATTCTCCTCTTGCCACTCCCCATGCGACTGAGCGATTCAGAGCCAATAGAACGAATCATCTTTCTCGACGCTTTGATTCTTGGCATCAAACGTAAGACTCTTTTTGTTTTCCGCTGAGTATCCGTGGTCGAGGAAAAGCGAGAACAGTTGGAGCACCTCCGGAAGCGTCTAGCATGAGGAAAAAACATCGTAGGACCCGTGTTCGCATCACCCACATTCCAGGCCCATGAAAGTGAGCATCCTCACAACGTTACGAAGCTGGGCTCGGCAAATCCGGGAGGGCGCCCGAGCCCAGGATTATGCTGTCGCATTCGGGTTGGTAGCGCTCGCCACACTGGTTAATCTCTTGGCATGGCCCAGGGGCTCGGATCAAGATGGCCACTACTTCGCTCTGGTGACCGCCGTAATCATCAGCGCGCTGCGTGGAGGTATTGTTCCGGGACTGGTGGCGACGGCGATGGCCAGTTTGAGCAGCTCGTATTTCACCCTGTCACCGCAGTTCTCGATAAACGTTACTGCTCCGAGTGCACGGGAGCGTCTGGGCTTGTTCATTATCGAAGCCCTTCTGCTGAACGTGGTAGCGCATTTCATCCGGAACCATCACACATCCAAACCGCCTGGTGTTGGCTTGTGGAGATATCTTGCGATTCCGTTTGCCGTAGGTGCCGCCACAGTCCCCAAGTTGATCTTTCCCGAGCTTGCCCAGGAGCTGCCATTCGCTTTCAACTACGCGGCAGTTTGCGCCTGCGCTTGGCTGGGAGGATTGATGCCCGGGATCGTTGCTACCGGTCTATTGGCGGGCTTAACGAAGTATCTGTTCTTCGAACCGGTCTATTCATTGTCAGTGGCCAGTCAATCCGACACGATCCGCGTCGGTCTGTTCGTAGTAGAGGGCCTGTTGCTTACGCTTTTGGGAAACTCCCATGCGAACCTAAAGCGCTTCGCGGCGAACGCTTCGGCACGGGCGCGGACTTATGTTGTTGCAGCTCTGAACAAGGAGACGAATAGCGCCGCAATTCGAGCGGTCTCCAGAGATACGGTTTGGGAGTGGGAACTCGAGACTGGTGAAATTGTTCGAACGCCAAGCTGGCAAGATAGGATATCCATCGCGCTTCCCGTAAGAGAGACATTCGCATCGTGGATTGAGCGCATTCACCCCGAAGATCGCGATACCACCGTTATACGAATACAACAGGCCATCAAAGAGGGACGTGAGGAATTTCAATACACGTACAGATTGCTGGCTCCCAGTGGAACGTTTGTTTCGATCTGGGATCACGCGTTTGTCGTGCGAGGAGCAGACTGGAAAGCGTTGCGAATCATCGGCCGAAGCGCTGAAATATTATCTTCGCCTCGCTTCCACCAACCGTAGCTGTGTAACGAATCCCGCATTAGAGCCGCTGAACCGGGCGGAAACATGACCGGAGCGCGCTCCTGCCCATGCAATGCCATTAATTCAGCCGAATTCCGAACGTGACAAGCCGTAAACCGGCAGGCAGACAGTATTGGGCGGTACGACGTAATTCTTGTCCACTGTGGCATAGCGGTAGTCCAGCCGCCACCGCCGATCGCGTACAACCCGAACCGGCAGCCGTGGCTGCGGTCGAATCCGTAACGATAGTTGGCAGTCAGCGTGAACAAAGTGATTTTTCCAAAAGGTGCGCTCACCGGATGATGGACGAAGAGATTAGGCGGGAGACCACTCCACATAAACTGTCCGACAATCGCGCTCCGCTTGCTGATCCTATATCCGTCGCCCACTACGAAATTTCCGCTCGTGCCGGCGTACTGGCCGGTTGGATTAAGAGGCGTTGATATGCCCCCGCCCGTGTTAAATGTGAATGCACCATCCGCGGCAGACAGCGGGACGACTGAAACGGCGGCGAACACCATCAGCACAAGAACGCCTCGTGACATTGTCATCTCCCCTCGCCACATCGTTTGAAGCGGTTACGCGGCATCACAAATATCGCTGTATCCCGTTGATTCCATTCTGTGTTCCCACGACTCATTTGTCTGATCGCGCATAGGCACTTTAGAAGAGTACCTGGCAGGCTTTGGCCGCCGGTGCCACACGGAGAAAAAACATCGCTCGGCCAAAAAACGAATCTGTGGAGTGGATATGTGATTCTGCGCACCAATCCCAGTGAGGAATCGCCCGCAAAGACCTACGCCCACCGATTCACTCGCGGTGAACCGCATACCAGTCGGTTAAAGGAAGGAGAAGGGAACATGACAGCTAGAGTCAATAATATTCTGACGGTGCTTACCGCAATCGCCGCCTGCTCCACCGTGGTTCTGACCGGAATTGCGCAACAACAGACGCCGCAGACGACGAAGGAAAGTATCAAAGGCAAGGCATCCGTCACCACGGAAAAACTACAGGGCAAGGTGGAATATGTCGAAGGAAACCACCTCGTCGTTCGAATGACGACTGGGGAGATCCGAGAGTTCAAGGTGCCGGAAAGCAGGAAGTTCACAATCGACGGCCGGGATTTGACGGTCCACGATCTGAAACCAGGAACGACACTTAACGCGACCGTCATTACCACAACAACTCCTATCACCGATCGGACCACTACGGTCGGGACGGGGACTGTTTGGTGGGTCGCCGGAAAGACCGTGATCATAACACTGCCGAACGGTGAGAACAGGACGTACAACGTGAAGGACGATTACAAATTCAACGTTGAAGGCAATCCGAACGCCACCGTCTCCGATCTGAAGAAGGGGATGAAGATCTCAGCGGAGAAGATCGTAGAAGAACCAAGAACCGAGATTGCGTCTGACACAGTAGTCACCGGACAAGCCCCTCGAAGTAAGTGACGCAGGAAGCTTGGCGCCAGCGTTGAGCGGCACGTCTTTATGCCACGACTATTCCAGTGGCGTAGCCATTGCGTAGACGCCGCGACTGCGGCTAAGCGCGAAGAGCCGGTCAGGATCTCCAGGTAACACCAGCAATGCGATGAAATCGTTCGGGCTCTCATCTGTGACTGTAAGCGACGTCCAGGTACGGCCGTAATCCAGACTGCGGAAGACACCCCGGAACAGCGAGGCAAAGAGGACTCCAGGCCGAGTCGGATGTCTACAGAGAGCGCTAACCGTGGTGCCTTCCAGCGTTCCTCGCAGAAGTTGCCAGGTCAATCCTCCATCCTGAGACTTGGCCAGGCCGCGCGAAGTTGCTGCCAACAGCTCACCGCCTTCAGCGATCACAGCGTCGTGAATCCAGAGATCATCCAGGACAGGCTTTGGGATTCCATTCACCACTCCTGCGAAGGCTGCCATCTCTGACTGCATCGATTCGAGCGCCAGACCGGAGAGCTCGTCCCATTCGGGCTCGGAGCCCGAGCGGCGAAGGATCGAACTGCCCTGGGGAGTCAAGGTGGTCACGACCAGCGCATTTTCCGCAATTGCAAGAGCGGTAAAGTGCCGGTTGATGAATCCCTCGTTTATCGCCTGGAGAGACTCTCCGGCGTCGTCGCTGCGGAACAGACCAGCCTCGTCTGTCGCTACGAATACCCGATTTGGCCGAACCGGATCAAATGCGATCCAGCGCGTCGGTTGCGTCGTTAGTCTCCGCCAAGTGGTACCGCCGTCCATGGATTTGATCAACCCAAGGGTTGTTCCGGCGAGTAAAACACTTGGTTGTAGTGGGTTCTGCGCGATGTGGTACGTGCGGAAGGATGCGCCCTTCGCCTGGTTCAGCTTCGTCCAGCCCGATCCGCCGTCGAGGCTCCTGTAAATTCCCCCGCAAGTCGCCGCGAAGATTCTGCGCGGCCTCCGGTCATCGACCAGAATGGAGAAGACATCAGAATCGTCGAGCATTCCGTTGTGGATCGACTGCCAATCCGCTCCCCCATCGACTGTCTTCCAAGCGAGGTGGGGCGTTCCCGCATAGAGAATATTGAAATCCCCGGGATCGAACGTGAGGGAAACTACTGGTTTTAGCTCAGGATCATCCAAGGGCGCAATCCGCTCCCAGGTTTCTGCGCCATCGCGTGTCAACCATATTCCGTCCTCGCCGCCCGCTGCGATTACTCGGGAATCCTGTTGCCAGATCGCGATAGACCACACCGCTCGAAGCTCAGGAATTCGGTCCCATGTAAGACCGCCATCAGACGTGTGCATAAGTCCGGAGTATTCGGCAGTATCGCTGGACAGGCCGGCGAAGTACACGCCAGGATGGTGTTGATCCACCGCGAAGGCGTGCAGTGTGGCGCGGAACTGCGCAGGAAATGGCAACGGCGTCCATGAATCGCCGGCATCTTCAGACCGGAAGATCTGCGCATTGGAAGTCGCGGCCAATACGGCATCGGGGTGGAAGCGATCGACCAGAACAATCGTGGCCGAGCCCCCGAACGGACCGAGAGGCTGCCATCCTGCGCCCGTTGCAGATGCGGCGGCGGCCAGGCAGAACAGGAGAGCATGTCGCATATTGAAGTCGGGCCGCATCCAGCCGGCAGGAATAGCGGCCCGTCATCCCCTCTCGCGATTACCTCGGGCAGCCGAGACGGCTCACGCCGAGGGTGGCTGCGTCTTTCGCGTCCGCCCCGGATGTTGGGAGCGCACCACCGGTAGGAACAAACCAGACTTCCGTACGCCGGTACTTGGCGGCGTCATCACCGGCGGCCACTGTCTGGCCCGCTCTCTCTGTAGTTGCCGTTGAACCTCCGCAAAAGTTCGGTTGGAAGGCGACTCCGTTATCCGAGGCGCCGGCCGTCTTTACGTAGATCTGGGACGCCGGAAACGCCGTGCAGACTTCCCTGCCCGCGCTAATCACGGCCGCAGCATTGAGGGCGCGCTTCAAGTCCAAGTCTTTAGAGGCCTCGCCCTCCGCGATGTGGCCGACTAAAACAACCCGTCCCGTCGGATCGCTATTCTCCAGATTTCGCAGCTCCTCAAGCAACACACGCTTGCCGCAGTTGTTAACCCGGTCGCTGTTTTTCGCGAACAGGACGTCGGGAAGTTGTCTCGCCGAAATGAGAGCGCGTTGTTTGACGACAACATTCGCCTGCGCGGATCCGGATCCTTTTTCGTCGCTTACTTTGGCCGTGATCGTGATTGTTTTTCGCTGCTCCGAAGCGCTGGGAGGCGGAAACTGGACCCCGGCCGTGTCAAACTGATTTCCGCTGAAAGCGCCTTCCGCGGCAGAGAAGGCGATGGGGCCTAAAGTACCACCGCACTGCCCGGCCATGAAACCTGCGTTGAGAGCCGCCTTCTCGCCGAGCCAGATCTCGGATGGCGACGCCACGAGCGTTCCGGATGGAGGTTCGTATCCAAGCACAGTGACAACCGTGTCCGCGGAGGCGTCATTGTATCCTTCAGCCGTGACTTTCAGACCGACTCTATAAGTGCCTGGAGCGCGGCCGGTCGAGCCAAATTCCAGCCGTTGCGCCTGGCTAAGCGGCTCTCCATTAAACATCCACTGGGTGATCGCCCCTTCGGGCAAAGAGCCATTCGGCGCCAAGGTGGCAACGGCTCCCGGGCAAATCTGGTTGGGGTTGGCGATTACTCCCAATGTGATGTTCTGCTTTGGGCAATCCTGCTCTATCGGCACAGTGGTCCCGCCTGAACACGCTTTTGTGCGCGGTGGAGCTGGAGGAGGTGGCGGTGGTGGAGGACTTGGGCGCTCGCCGCCGAACGTGAACATGATGCCCCCCGCGTACCGCAGGTTGTGCTGATTCCGGTTCTGCGAAGGTTGTCCACTTTGACCGAAATCCTCGAGCCGGCTCATCAAGTAGTCGAGTTGAATAGGGCGAAGCATAAAGTGGTGGCTCAGCTTTATGTCTAGGCCGCCGCCTAAAGCCATTGCGAAGGCATCCTGACTCGCCGCGATGCGGGTCGTCGTGCCGACCGGGCTAGTCGGAGTGGGCGCCACAGTGACAGGGAGGCTCGTAGTCAGATGCATGCCTCCAAACAGAGTGTGAAAATACGGAATGATGGTTCTTGATCGGCTCATGGAAAACCTCGGCCCGAACAGATACGTCATCTCAGTAGTATCGAACTGAATGTCATGGATGTTGCCGTTGTGGTAGCCGCCAAACTCGGCTTCCAGGGCTATATGCTGGGTGAAGTTAAATGCGAACGTCCCGAGCCCGCCATTGTTCGTGAACGCGGGAATATTCCGCGCCGAATTTGCCCGAAGAAATGAGTAGCCGAGGAACAGGTCGGCTTTAGGGGCGCCCTGTGCAACCGCCGGAGCACCCGTCACGAGCAACAACGCCATCCACAATGCAATAGATTTCATGTCAGTCTCCCCCGTGTGATCGTCAGGCCAATCTTGCAGCTAAGGCTACCCTCGTCAACGCCGTGATGATGTTAGGAAGGACGGGGGTGCAAAGTTTTTGGCGTTTGACATGAAGTTGGGCCCGGCGACTGTCGTGTGGCAGCGACCAATACTTGATCTTCTGATCGCACTTCACCGGCTGGTTGGGTCCGTCGTTGCGGAAGGCTCCGGCTTTGTTCGCACGATCCGCGCAACCACGTCTGACCAAGCGTCGAAAAAGTCCTTGGGCCGATTGATACTGTACTCGAAGCCGTGCAGGCTCTTGATGATGCTGCTGATGGGGTCTCGCGACGGACTCAATTCCGTGTCGTAGCCTAAGTCGTAGCTTAAATAGAAGGCCGGTTTACCTGGCTTATCAAACGCCTCCAAGGTCCGGCGGGAAACTCCGGCCTCCGAACTTCCCTTGGGGCCTAATACAACCAGCGCGTCAGGGTCCACCTTCATCAGCCGTTCCCAGATGAGATCAGCGGCGAACTGAGCGGGGCCGTGGGTCGAAACCAGCCGCTTAGCGTTGACTGCGCCGAGCTTGACCGATCTAAGTGCCTCTCCCAAGGCCGCCAGATCGAGGCTGGCTGGGTTCTCCTTCTGATAAACGATCTGCTGAGTCTCAACCGAGCATACGACGATCGAGCACGGTTTGATGCGGGGGTCCCGTTCCATACGGCGCAATATAGCCACCACGCGATAGAGCTGCCAATCATCGATCAGAACAGCAGACGGATCTGGAGGATCTAGGTTCACGATGAGACTGTATCTAGACAAGCCGTTTTCTTGTGGCCTAATGAACGGCGGTTCCGCCGCGAAGAGCGGCTCAGCCGGCTGGACTAGACCCTGGGGAATCCACTGCCTCAACCGGCTATCCCTCGAATTCACCTTCGGCTTCAAATCCCAGGATTTTGAGCAAATCCGCTCCCGTCGATCGCGCATAAACCAGTCGACATGATACTTGCCTTCTCCCAACTTGAAGATGCCGTGGAATCTGATGTCCCTTTTGCTATGCTCATCGAGCTGGGCGACGTGGATTGTCTGCGCTATATACGACGCGGGGCGATCCTCGGGAATAACGCGGAAAAGGATTGTCAGATCGTTCCCTTCGCCGGTCAGTTCGCGGGTCGGCACACGTACTTCATAGCCGGCGGAAAACATGAAATCGAAACCCAACTTCGGCCTTGACATCGTGACGGTGCACGGTAGGTCATGCCGAGACTGCTGCAACTCGAGAACTGCAAGATCCGCTCCACCGAGTTGCATCCTCCCGGCAGCGTTGCCTGGTTTCACACTTTCGCTGTCGGCATTCTCTGCGCAAACGACACCGGCAACAATCATGAAGAGTGGTCGTGCGACCTTGAACAACACAGTCTTCAGAACCAGAGAATAGTCCGCGGACATGTCGCTTTTTTCCATCTGAATCTTCTCCAGCTCCGCCGGAATCCGAGCGCGAACCATTACGTAAGGCTGACTAGGAACGCCGGCGGCGATGGCCGTCTTCATTCCAGGAGGTCGTATCGGACTACCCTACAACTGGCTGAGTCGCGAAGTGCTTCAAGAGTCGTTTTAATTTACGAAGACTTCCAGTGGATGATCCGCTCTGACTTTTTTTGGATCTACCGCTCAAGACCTGCATCGTAGCTTTGTGATGCACGTAGGCATTTGCAGCCAGAGTTCTTCAGGTCGAAAACCAGCTCAGAAAACCAGCTCAAACGACTTATCGACTTGCAGATCTCGACGGAGCTTGGAGTGATTGAACGGTCCCGAAGAACCAGCCATGATCCATCAATGGTTCTTCACAATGATTGCGATTCTCGTCCGCGGTCTTTTTGTTCGTGCCGAGGTCGTCTCGACTAAAGTAGGCAACACATCCTATCGAGTAGGTACAGGTTTCTCCGAAACCACAACTGGCGGCGGAAGGAAACAGACCGCCAGAAAGGTTGTCGGAGACGCGGGTCTCGGAGCCATCATCGGAGGCATTGCCGGTGAAAGCAAGGGCGCTGGGATAGGTGCGTTGGTTGGCGTGGCAGGCGGGACACTTATTGCAGCCACGGACCAACTGCACTTTAAAGTCCATCCGAGGCCCGTCAGGAATTTCGATTGATCATGGATTGGCAAACCTTGAGGACCTTCGTCGGAAGCCGCGGATCAGACATAAAAGAGGATGACAATGGATTTGATTGAAATACGATCCGACGGTGTTGAGCACCTACTGGCATCCGGCCTTACTCCGCGTGAAATTAATGAAGTCTTGGACTGGTGGCGGTACGCGAAGCCTGTTGGACCGGACGTTAAGATCGAAGTCAGGGAGCAGACAGGCAATCCTTTTTGTCTGACCGCCACTGGCACGGATGTCGAACCTGTGCTTCTCCTATCCAATCGCACACCGTCCGCGATCTTCGTCGGCTGAAGCCAACGCGATTGCATGAACGTGTTCGTGCTTCGCGGATCAAAACAAATCAACTTCAGCGAACCTGGGCGGAGTGCGGTCTCCACCTCCCACGACCCTTTTGAGGTGCGCCGCACACCCGGTTTCATTGAGAAGCAAGTGTCCGAATGGTTGAACGACGCGCCGGGTGGCCCGGTAGTGACATCGGCCGGCGTTGACAACGGATACACAGTCTGCTCCACTATTTCGAAGCCAAGATGGTGCACCTTTCTGAGTTTGTTGATCATCGGTCTGGTAAACCAAAGCAGTGCCTAAGAACAAGACTGTTGCCAATAGTGGATTAAAGCTAGGGACCCGCCGAGCTGAATTCACTCGAGCCATCATCGGAGCCGTCCTTGATGCCATTGTCGTGACGGATCACGGGGGACACATTCTGGAGTTCAATCCGGCCGCTGAGCGAATGTTCGGTTACCGGAGTGAAGATGTGCTCCGTCGTGATTTGGCTGATATGCTCATTCCTCCCTCGATGCGAGAGAAACATCGTCGCGGGATTGCGCGCTATCTTGCTGCCGGAGAAGGACCGCTATTGGGCAAACGCATAGAGGTCACGGGGATGCGGGCCGACAGCAGCCAAATGCCCCTCGAACCGAGCATCACGCCAATCGGGTTGCTGCCCTCGGCGTTTGTGGGACTCATGCGCGACGTGACTGAGCAGAAACGCATGGAGCGGGAACTCCACCAGCGCGAAAGCGAGCTGGCAGCCCTGTTTGAAAGCTCGCCCGACCCTCACTTACGCTTCGATTCCAACTTTCGTGTCACACATGCTAACGCGGCGTACGTGAAGATATCGGGAGTTTCAGCACAGGCAGTTGTCGGCAAGACAGGCCGTGAGCTGCCGTTAGATCAAGGTGACGTGCAGGTCGCGACGCAGTTGATCAAGAAAGTCTTCCAAACGAGCCAGCCTCAGCGATGCGAGTTCTCCGCTCAATCGCCCCACGGCTTGACAGATCACGAAGTACGATATGTCCCGGAATTATCCTCCGACGGTTCTGTAGCGGCGGTTCTCGCGATCGGGCGCGATATCACCGAATTGAAACGCATAGAGCAAGAACTGCGCCAGCGCGAGCGGGAGCTGGTAGAGCTATACGACAACTCCCCCGACCCCATCGCACGGCGGGATCGCAATCTTCGAATCCTTTACGCTAACGCCGCATGGGAGAAAGTAATGGGGATCTCACGGGAAAAGGCTCTCGGAAAGACGATCGAGGAACTTGGATTGCCACGGGCATCTGTCAAACCCCAACAGCGTGGTGGGCTTGAATATGAAGTGCGTTACATCCCGGAACTCGTCAACGGCAAGGTGGCTTCATTCTTATTGATAGGACGGGACGTCACTGAGCAGAAACGCCTGGAAAGGCTCACCGCCGCAAACGAGCGTGATATTCGTGCGCTCTCAGCCAGCCTCATAACCGCCCAGGAGCAGGAGCGCCGTCGCGTGGCACGCGAGATTCACGACGCCTTGTGCCAGCACTTGGGCGCCCTTGCTGCCGATCTAGGAGAGGTTGCGGCCCGACTCCCCCGATCCAGTCCCGTCAGGCAACATCTGCAAGCCGCTCGGGAGAATGCCTACCGTTCCGCCGAAGAAGCTCGCCAGATCGCGCATCAATTGCATCCGGCAATTGTGGAGGACCTGGGGTTGGCGACGGCTCTCCAGAATCTCTGCGACGAGTTCGGCCGGCAGCAGGGTATTCCCATCCGGTTTCGATTGCGGAAACCGCTTCCCGCAGTGCCCCTCGAGGCCACCTCATGCGCGTATCGCGTCGCGCAGGAGGCCCTTAATAACGTCGCCAGGCACGCCAGCGCGAAGCGCATATCCGTTGTCTTGGCCGTCGATCGCAACCTCCATCTCTCGATTCGCGATGACGGTATCTGCTTTGATCCGATATCCGTCCGTGGCGCGGGCGGCCTCGGATTGATAAGTATGGGAGAACGCGCGCGCATCGTTGGCGCGAAGTTATCTATACAAGGGCGCCCCGGCCATGGAACGCTCGTGGACTTGGTAGTACCCATTCGAGGAGCAAGCCGTGAAAACAACCCGTATTCTGCTGGGAGATGACCATCCGGTAATTCTCGACGGTGGCCGTGCGCTTTTGGGAGACCGGTACGAGATTGTAGGAGTCGCGGCGGATGGGCGGGCCCTAGTGGAGGCCGCGCTTAAATTGCAACCGGACTTGATCCTTCTGGATATTTCCATGCCGTTGCTCAGCGGGATTGAGGCGGCCCGCCGCATCAAGCCGAGTCTTCCCGGAGTAAAGCTGTTATTTTTCAGCATGCATTCGGAGCGGCCCTACCTGCAGGCCGCGTTTGAGGCCGGAGCGACCGGATATGTGCTCAAATCGACGGCGCGTGAAGAGCTGAAAGTCGCCGTTCAAAAGGTTCTTGAGGGCCAGATTTATGTTTCGAAAGGACTTTCGGAAGACTGGGAACACCTTCACGATCCGGATCAAGTCGCGAAGTCCGTCATGCTGAGCGCCCGCGAACGGGAAGTTCTCCAACTCATTGCGGAAGGCCGGTCCAGCAAAGAGATCGCTGCCCTTCTTAACATTTCGGTTAAAACAGTCTCATACCACCGCGAGAATGTTAAGCGAAAGCTAGGATTAAGAACGATCGCGGAGCTGACCCGGGATGCAATCGCCAGAGGTTCGATGTGATCCCCAGGGCTCCTGGTTTGTCACAAACCTAGGACTGTGTCTAGGTCTTTAAGGGAACCCCTGGCACTTTACCCGGTGCTCTTTGGGCTAGACATTACCTACTATAAACCCTACTAGTACAGTTGACCGAAGAGGTGGCCCACGCAGGATACCTCTCGATTATGAGTTCGGAGGAAGGAAGTCGTCCATGAGAATCACCTCCCCAATTTCTCATCACGCGCGTGACCGGGCGTTTTTGCCCTCATTGAAAATCGCGGTGCCTGCGGTGCCTGTGCCGCCAGAGGTCTCCGTCAAGCACAAACATATTCCGTCGGTCTGTGAGGATTGCAGCCGACGCAAGTCCCTCGAGAACAGCTTCTGTGAAAGAACGAAGCAGAAACATCTGGAATTCGACAGACTCATCCGGGAAAAATCGGAGCTTCTCGGAATTGCCGCGCACGATCTTCGTCTTCCGGTCGCAACCATCCAAATATACAGCGAGCTATTGGCTGAAGGCATCGGTGACAGGGCGAGCCCGGAACTGATGGAATGGATCAATTCGATCCATTCCGCGAGCGAGTTCGCACTCCGTTTGCTCCAGGAAACGTTAGATCTGGCGATTGCGGAATCCGGTACCGGCGAACTTCATGCAACGCCATTGATTGTTGCGCCCGTTGTTGCAAATAGCGTTTCCATGAGTCTTCCTGTCGCGGCTCGCAAGCAAATGAGGCTTACTCTGGTTCAGGAAGGTGACCCACAGCCTGTTCTGTTGGATCCATTAAAGATCAGCAAGGTTTTCAATAACTTGATCGAAAACGCGATCAAGTACTGCCAACCCGGCGCCCGGATCGAGGTCCGAATCTCGCGCGGTAAGGATTCGGTTCTGGTTTGCGTTCAGGACGACGGCCCTGGCATCGACGCTGCGGATCTCAAGACCTTGTTCACTCCGTTCCAGCGAACTCGCGCTCGTGCGCTTTCCGAGGAACCCAGCGCCGGGCTGGGTCTTTCCATCGCGAAGCACATCGTGGATCTCCACGGCGGGCAGATCTGGCTCAAGAGCGAGATTGGCAAAGGCACAACCTTCTATGTGTCTCTTCCTGCAGTCGTCTCGTGAACCGCAAACAAATCCTAAAGCCAGAGACGCAGATGGTCATCATCCATGCGGGGAGAAGGGTGTCTCCTTCGAGATCATTGGCCACGAACTCCAGAGCAACCATGCCGCAAAAGGCGAAAATATCTGCCATTTCCTTTGCCCTCGCCTTTGGATTGGGGGTCATGGGCGATTTGGCGCAGTGCGCCTGGATACAACTGCCCGCGTGGGGAATTCCACTGTTTGCCGCCTTTCACTATGTCGCCATCCTTCTGGCGGCCGGTGGCTTTGGTCTCGAAATCGGCCTGGGAGCAGCGGTCCTAATCGCTGTCTTTCACACCATCGCCAAAATGACAGCATGTGGGGAGCCTATCTCACAACAAGGCGAGGTCCTGTCCTTCATCGTTGTCGGCTTGCTTGCCGGATTTCTAGTCAAGGGAAGGCGAGAACGGTTCGGGCGCGTCTCGCACAGCCCGGATACAGCCAGTGACGGGCGAGTACCCGTAGGCTTTGTCCGCGCGGTTCGAGCTCCTCTGTCGGCGATCGAGAGCGCGGGCTATCTGCTCGAGGATTCGGTGTTAACGGAAGCCAATCATCGGGAAGTCGCCGCCATCATCCTGAGAGAATGCCATCGTCTCGACGTTCTCGTAAAGTTGCTTGAATTTGGCCACGCGCGCCTGCCGGCGTACCGTGAAGTGAACCTTTCTTCCGTGCTTGACGAAATAGTGCGGTGCGGCGCGCCTCTAGCCGAGGCTGCTTGTATCACGCTGCGGAAGGCAGAAGACGCCGAACTGAGAGCTATCTGCGATCCAGAACTCCTTGAACAGGTGAGTTTGAATCTGTTGGCTAACGCGATACATGTTACGGAACACGGAGACGAAATCATACTATCCGCTCGCATCGACAAGAACAACGCCGTGATCGAAATCTCCAACCCGCGCGGAGGTGTCCTGGGGCAACTTGGAACTACGACGATGACTTCAACTCCCGAAAGTGCACGCCATGCGAGTTCGCATGACGTGAACACCCCCAGAGGGGGCGGTCAATGACAGCGATGGAGAGCTTGGACCTTATTCATAGACCACTCGGGACCATCCTGGTGGTTGAAGATGATGCCAGCCTACGCCGCCTGACTCAGGTGCAACTGGACAAGCTGGGCTATCAGACTAGGCTGGCCGTCGATGCCGCGGGAGGACTGGATATTCTGCGGCGCGAGCCGGTGGAGCTCGTGCTCTGCGACCTGCACCTTCCATCTACATCCGGCTTGGAGCTGCTGAAGAAGGTCCACGCCGAGTATCCCGAAACCAAGTTCGTCATCGTAACGGCGTTCGGCTCGGTCGATACGGCCATCGAAGCCATGAAGTCGGGCGCTTACGATTACCTGACCAAACCTCTGCATCCGGTCGAATTACGGTCCCTCGTGGAGCGCGTATTCGAACGGCGACGGTTGGTTGAGGAAGTTCAAGCGTTGCGCAGCAGCGTCGATCAGAAGTATGGCTTCAAGAGCCTGATCGGTGAGTCTACCGGATTGAAGAACGTGATAGACCTGGCGTCTCGCGCTGCGCGGACAGACGCAGCCGTGCTGATTACGGGAGAAACCGGAACCGGCAAGGAATTGCTAGCCAAAGCCATTCACTTCAACGGTGCGCGTCAAGACCGCCCCTTCGTCATCGTGAATTGCGGATCGATTCCGCGGGATCTGGTGGAATCCGAGTTGTTTGGCCACGTCAAGGGTGCATTCACGGGAGCTGGGGCGCACAAGCGAGGGCGAGTGGAAATGGCGGACGGTGGAACTCTGTTTCTGGATGAAATCGGAGAGATGCCGCCGGACATGCAGGTCCCTCTGCTTCGCCTGCTCCAGGAGGGCGAAGTACAAAAGGTGGGCGCCACAAGCGCGATCCACGTTGACGTGCGAATCATCGCCGCTACCCATCGCGACCTGGTAGAACTGATCCGAGGGTACGGGTTCCGCGAGGATCTCTATTATCGTCTGGCCGTTGTTCCGATCGAACTTCCTCCCTTGCGTGAGCGCAGAGAGGACATTCCGGAACTCGTGCGATGCTTCTTCAGAGAGAATCAAATAAAGCACCATCGTGAGGAACTCAGGCTTCCCGCATCCCTGCTCAGGTACTTCTCTCAATACGACTGGCCCGGCAACGTTCGTCAACTGGCGAACTGTATCACGCGTATTATCGTTCTCGCCACAGCGCCGGAGATCACATTGAACGATCTTCCGGAATTCCTGCAGAATGTGGGACCTTCGTCGTGCGTGCCGACTCCGGCCGACTCCCACTCACGGGAATTGCGGGCGGAAGATAGGACGCTTGACGAAGTAGATCGTCAAGTGATCCTTAAAGCCATGGAAAAGTTCGACTGGAACCAAACACACGCTGCTCGCCATCTCGGTATCACGCGCAAGATGCTCAAGCGCCGTCTCGAACGGTATGGGATCAGGAAGCCTAAACCAGCGCCGGAATCGACGCCTTCATCGCAATCGGGGTCTCGCTAGACCCGCGACCGGCCAGGCTCGGGCGCTGTTCAGACGTCTATTCGAGCGGTCCGTAATAGCCGCGCCGCCAGGAAACGTGCAAGGGTTGCTCTCCGGCACTCTGCAGAACCTCAACCTTCACGCTATGATATTTGCCGTCCCGATGCCGCTCCGGGGGAGTAAAACCTAAGACGTACTCAGCATGTGCCTCCGCGCTAAGGGCGGCTGCCGCTTCAGGCAGGTTCTCCAGGTCATGGACCTGGTAGGCACGTCCGCCGCTGGCGTTCGCAAGCTTATCCAACACCGGCGTGCGGCTTTGCATGGAAATCGAGAAGATCCGAATATCCGCCTCGCGTACCAGGCTCTTGACTTCGCTTTCGCTGTAGCGGCTGTTGTTGTCCCCGCCATCCGATAACACCAGGAGAACCCGGCGATTCAAGCGCGCCTGCTTCATCTGATTGATTCCCAAGACGATCGCGTCATACAGAGCAGTCCAACCGCTAGGTTGTGCCGCGGCAAGATCAGATCCTATAATTTCCGGATCTATGGTGAACCCGCGCACGAGCTCGGGTTGGTCCTTGAAGGTGACCAGAAAGAACTCGTCCGCCCGCGCACTCAATCGGAGAAACTCGCGAATCGCCTGCTGCGCCTGCGCTAACTTATTCTTTACGCTGCCGCTGATATCCAGGACCACGCCGACGGAAATCGGTCCATCCTGAATGAAGAACTCCGACAAGTCGTGTTCCACGCCGTCTTCGGAAAGCCTGAAGTCCTGCTTATGCAATCCTTGAACCGGACGGCCGTACGAATCAGTAACGGTCGTTGGAATGAACACCCGATTAACGTCTGATCGAATCACGCCAGACGGAAACATTTTAGCGTCTGAATGGGCTGGAATCCGGGGCGTGATGGAGACTCTGACGTCGCTATTCTGCGCGAACGCGTAACCCGCGAGAGCAGCGGAGACTAGAACAACCCAACCTGTTGCAATTGCAGCACGGCGGCGCCGGAAGACTGACTGCATTTAATGCTCGGCGTTCCTTCCGCCGAGTATTGTAACACACGTCCCCTTCCACGTCCGCCGTAGCTAGCGCACCGTCAGTCGAACTTCAGGCTAGTTGAGTGTTCTTATTCACCACCGAATGTGAGTACAATTCCCCCTAAGTATCGGAAGCTGTTCTGATTGTTCGTATTCGTGAACGGGTTGGTGAGGCGTGTGCCCACATAATCCAATTCACCGAGCCGAAAAGCCACGGTCTTGTTTATTCTCCAGTCGAGTCCGCCGCCACCGGCCCATGTAAAGGGATGTTGGGTGCCTGTCACGTCAACCGATCCCCCGCCGGCGTTGATGGCCTTCGCCAGATTCCCGTACCCGTTAATGTTGGACTGGCCCATCAGGAATTCGCCAAATACGTAGAACTTGCTGGTGTGTACTCCGACCACGGGACCAAACAGGTAGGTAAACGAGTTGGCATTGGACTTGAAGGTCCCGGCCGGAATCGTGCCGTGAGGCGTCACGGTCGGGCCGGTTGAGGTAAGAGTCCACTGGGTGCTGCCATAGCCCTGGAAGTCGCCCTTTATGGCAAAGTACTTCCCGAAGTTGACTTGAACGCCCCCACCCCCGCCGTTTAGCGCCCGGCTCTGTAGACCGTTTAGCGTGGGATTGAATTGCATATACGAATAGTCGCCGTATATCTCCCACCTTGGCGTGCTCTGTGCGAACGCTGTCGCCGTAAACATCAACGCCGTGGAAACTAGCGCCAAATTATTGATTCTCATGGTTTTCCTCTTTCTTGGTTCCTGTCTACTCTCAATGCTCGAGAGTCTTAACCGTGACCCCGCTCGATGCGCGGGTTGATGAGCTTCTGACTAACCCGAGAACCAATTCCCTCGGATTGTATTTCGACCCTCTGCGGTCGTGATGAAAATCGATGGAGTGCGGCTTTCTTTTTTTAACCGGCGTCCCCAGCGTTGTCTCTTTTGAAGAGTTCCCGCTATTACTGGATACCTACACGCAGGTGCTAGGAGGGTTTAGCCCTCGCGGTAGTTTAAGAGAACCGCGCCGATCAAGATAAAACAGACCGGCCAAATCAGCCCCAGGACGCGCGGAGCACGCGCGTCCAGCCTCAGTTCGAGCCAGCGTGACCACCCGGCCGTTACGGCAAGAATGGCCAGGAGGGTGTGACTGAGTTCTGCCAGGAATTCCTCTTTTGGGTTGCCCAACGAATGCGAGTGAGTCAGGAGGAGAGCGCCACCCAACGCGCACACCAGTGGAAAGATCAGACCACCAGTCCCCGCGGATAGGCGTGCGGTTCGTATCGCCCATTCGAAAACTCCGAACGCGACGATTAACACCACAAACAGCCGATGCTGAGCCACTTCGGCAACTTGAAAGCTTTCCCAGAATCCGCGCGGACCCAGCGGCCAGTTCTCTGCGTCCGCCCGAAAGAACAGGAAGACTGCCAGGCCGATAAACACTAAAGGCCAGTGCTTCGCCCACGAAACGCGCCGAGCCAAGTACGACAAGATGCCGGCTGCAAGCACGACCAACCCCGCCCAGTGGTGGTTGTATTCGGACCACGCGATATCCGCTGGCTTGCTGGGTTGCGTTAGTTGGCCTGGCACGAAGGATCTGGGAACGGCTGCTGCGAAGGACGCTGTCCATAGCGTCGGCGGTGAGAGTTCGTCGAGGGCCGGTGTCCGCATTCGCGGCCATTTTGGTTTCACACGTTCAGCAATTTCCGGAATCGTCACGCGGCCCACTAACACGTCGGCGGCGGGTGGCATGGAGGTTAGCGATGCAGCGGCCAATATAATTGTGAAGCCGATGCCCACTTCCGCTTCGCCGAACCGCCGTAGGGGAAGAAGGTTCGCTGGAGCTCCGGCCCGAACCGCGCGAACGATCCTCAGATTCATCCAACCGAGCAGGAGAAGCAAAGCCGTCAGCGTTACCTTGGACGACAGCATAATCCCGTAGATCGTGCCGGTTAATGCGGCCGGACTCCCAACATAGAGCAAAGCCATCGAGCCGCCGGCACCTGCCAGGACTACAACGGAAACCATCGCCATTCTCGAGAATCGGCTGGTGATCGACCGGGCAACCTCACGATTGGGCATTCCTCTGAGAGTCCAGAGGAGATACGGCATAGCCCCGATCCAGGCGGCACTAGCGAGGTGGTGGGAAAGAGTAAGGCCTGCGAGCACGCCGCGATGTTCAAGGCGCGCAGCGGAATGGCTCGTCATCACTGCCCCGTACAGGATCAGGATGCAGCCCGCGGGACACATCCACTTCCCACTGCCCGAGCGTGCGAATCCTCCCACGAATGCCGCTCCAACGATGATGAACGCGCCAGCTACGCTGAAGCTCGCGCCTCTCACATCCGCCCATGTCAGGCCGGTAGAATTCATCAGAACAACGGAATTCGCACCTACGAATGCGATCTGAGTAGCAGCCAGCACCGCTGCGGAAATCGTCAGGAACCGCGATGGCCGTCGCGAATCTCGGTTGGTGATTTCATTCCGGGCGATCGCCAGGAGAAAAATCACGCCGCCGATCGTCAACATCTCGAAGGCAAGGGTCATGCCCCGAAACAGAACCGAAACAAACGCGAAGATGTCGAGCAGTTGCGGCACGGGCGATCACTGCGTACGGAAGGGTAACTCGCCACGCGTGATGTGACCGTCCTCGGCAAGAACCTGCCACCGCAGGATGTAGGCGCCCGGCGCCAACTCCGCCACTTCGGATCTGACAATGTCCGGAGAAGGCTGATCCGCAACCAACACCTGTTCGCCTCCAGAGGGAAGAAGCAGGATCAGCCGGGAGCGCTTGACGTCAATTCTCGAGCTAAACTGGAGTCGTATGTGCACCGTCGTGCCATGCACCACTTCATTGACCGCCGGTGCGGTAGAACGCAGAATCGCATGCCCGTCGAGATTCGAAATGGGGTAAGTAAACGCAAAGGCGGCAAGCGCAATGCCACGGCTAAAAGCAGTTCCCATCCTCTGTTCTCCTAAACCGCTCGCTTACTGATTACCCTCGACGGCCGCACTACCATGATTCCTCTACCTGCGTTACGGCCGGCGCACAGATGTGCGGATTCCAATCTATTCCCGCGATGCACCATTATGTGGAACGGGTGCAAATTATCTGCCACTACAGAGTCTGCATTCTTGCTTTGCCCGCTCCCCGGCCTCTTTGAACATCTACCCCTGGAACAGATCGCTGTTCTCTGATTCCAGTTCGCCCGCAGCCACGCTCTCCACGAGGTTCCACGGTATTGTTTTGCGAACCCCATGAGTTCTGAGATCCTCTACGGTGAGGTTTAAATCATCGATTCGAAAGGCGACATGGTCCCGAGCTCCATATCGAATAGAGGTGCGGACTCCTTGCAGCCTGACGAATAGAAACGTCTTGCCGAACGCGAGGCGATAGCGGTCCGGCCCTTCCTCTATCAAAGCCCCGCGCAACCTCTTCATCGCGTCTTGCGCGTTCATGGGCCGGTTCGCTCCAAGCCGAACGGATGAAGTTCGGGGCACAGTTGGTTCAACAAAGGATGCCCTCGATTGGGGCGTTTGGCGGCGCCCCAGAGGGTGAAACGAAGCTATCCATGCGGAATTCAATCTGGCCCTGCGGGAACAATACCTCCGGCAACTGTGCTGCAGGGGACAGTTCTCAGTTCGAGAGATTTTTATAAACATTCCGGTTTCAACGAACTTAAGACAACAACACTCGTGATTCAAGCGTGGCTACTCACTTGCTTTGTCTCAGACATGCAAATTCTATTTGACAGTCTTTTGGCGGATCAACGCCTCGTTACGATGTCGAAGAATGGCGATCGAGACGCGTTTGGCGAGTTGATTCGCCGCCATCGCAGCAGATGTGTGAACCTGGCAGCCTCCATCCTCCGAAACCGCGGAGAAGCGGAAGAAGAAACGCAGAATGCATGCTGGAAAGCATTCGAGCACATCGATCAATTCCAGGGAGAAGCCGAATTCGCCACATGGTTGCTTCGGATCGTCCAGAATCAGTGTCTAATGCTTATCCGCCAGAAGCGCCAGGCACAATTCGTCCACCTAGATGACCGCGATCCTGAGAGTGGGAATGAACCCATCCAACTCCCGACGCCGGATTCTGATCCGGAAGGCGCACTTGGGAAGCACGAGGTACTCCGCGTCTTGCGGATCGAAATCCGGCGAATTCCACCACTGTTGCGGAATGTGATGTTGATGCGCGATGTGCAACAGTTGCCGATGCAGGATCTCGCCGCGCGGTTGGGGATCACGGTACCTGCCGCGAAGTCCAGGCTCCTGCGCGCGCGGGCGGAGTTGCGCCTGCGAATGCTGCGGCACTGCACGCAGACGGGCCCGTGGAGCTTGATGGCGCACATGGCCGCTCCTCCCGAGAGAGTTTTTCAGCAGCAGTCCCACAGACATTTATCGGCGTAATGCGGGTTCTTTGTCTGCTTGTTTCGGCGCTCGAATGCTTCTGTCAGCAGCAGCCGCTGGTCGTCGATCGCCCTAAGATCGGAGTGGTTCTTGAAGGCGGCGGGGCGCTCGGCTTGGCACATATCGGCGTCCTTCAATGGTTTGAAGAGCACCGGATTCCGATCGACTACCTCGCCGGTACAAGCATGGGGGGCCTCGTGGGAGGTATGTACGCCACCGGCATGCGCGCGGCCGAGCTGCGGGATCTGGTGTCCACCATCGATTGGGCCGAAGCAATCGGTGGAAAGACAGCGTATGAGACCCTATCCTTCCGCCGGAAAGAAGACAAGCGCTCCTTTCAGAATGACCTCGAATTCGGCCTTCGCCGCGGGTTCAGTGGACCGGGAGGGTTAAGCTCGGGCCAGAGAATCACTTTCCTTTTTGACCGAGTTACGCTCCCCTACTCAGATCTAAAAAGCTTTGACGATTTGCCGATACCCTTCCGCTGCGTTGCCACCGACCTGAACTCGGGAAGAGAGCACATCTTTGAAAACGGTCCTCTTGGCGAGGCTCTGCGGGCAACCATGTCATTGCCGGCAATATTCACCCCGGTGACGAATGGAAACAGCACCTGGGTCGACGGCGGACTTTTGAACAACTTACCCGTGGACGTGGTGAAGAAGATGGGGGCGGACATCGTCATCGTGGTCCACCTGGCCTCTTCCCCCTATCGCCCTGAGAGCAGTCCGTCGCTGCGATCCGTGATGCAGCGCTCCATCAGCGTGACAATCGACGCCAACCAATTGCGCAGTCTCGAGGCTGCGGATCTTGTGGTATCCGTGGATCTCGCCGGCTATACCGGCACCAGCTACGGTGCCAGCGCCCAGATAATCGCGAAAGGATCGGAGGGAGCAGGAAAAAAGTATCAAATGCTCGCCAAGTTGGGCCTCGACGAGGCAGCCTGGCAACAGCATCTGCAGGTCCGAGACTCCCGCCGCCTGCGCTCTTCGCCCACGCCGACTTTCATCCACGTGAGCGGTGCCGATCCGGGGTTGTCTCGCGAGATCGAGAAAGAACTTGACATTCATGCTGGCAAGCCGCTGGACCTTGACCGGCTTGAAGAGGACATCGCCTTGATCTCGGGAGGCGGCCGTTTTACGCGTTTTTCTTATGGGATGATCGAGGCCCAGAACCGCCCCGGGATTGAGATCCGGGCGGAGGAGAAGGGCTACGCCCCACCGCTTGTGAACGTCGGCTTCCTGGTCGATGGGTTTGACCTGGCCAACGTCCGATGGACGACTACCGCGCGCATCACTGCGCTCGACGTAGGCGGGTTTCGCTCTGAATGGAGGACGGATGTTTCACTGGGTTCCACGTGGGGAATCTCTACCGAATACTACCGGCCAGTTTCACCGACTAGCAAGTGGTTCGTGGCTCCGCGACTTTTTGCCACCAATGTTCCGTTTGATCTGTACAATCGTTCGACTCAGGTGGCACAATACCGAATTCGCCGCTATGGCGGAGGAGCGGACGTAGGGTTCGCGATTGATCGATTCAGCGAACTCCGCCTTGGATACGAAGTTGGCTATTTCAACTCCTCATTGAGCGTGGGTTCACCTGTCCTCCCCGCGCCCAACAGCCGGACTGGCGTTACTTCAATTACCTTCACACTGGACAGGCTCGACAGCCCTTTGGTGCCGCGCACCGGCCAAGTCGCTCGGTTTCGTGCTGCCTGGATCGACGCGGCCCCGGCCGCTAGCAGAGCATTCCCTTTGTCTGAGGCGTATATCGGGGTGATTCGGCCGATCAGCAAACGTGGCTCGGTCTACTTGCAAGCGTTCGGCGGCACTACCTTCGGTCGTCTCGATACGGGCATCCAACAGTTCTTCTTAGGTGGACCGGGCCAGTTGAATGCCTACGGAAGAAACGAGCTGCGGACGAACCAGTACTGGCTCGCGCGGATCGGCTATGTTTACGAGCTGTTCAGCCTGCCTCCCCTCATCGGCCACAAGGCATTCTTCACCTCCTCCTATGAAGTGGGGAAGGCTTACGGCGCGTCCCGGCTTCCGAACGACGGCAGCGTGGGTCTGGTCGTGGAGACTCTACTCGGTCCCGTATTTTTCGGGGGAGCCGTGGGAGATAGCGGGCATCGCCGCGTGTATTTCAACTTGGGCAGGTTTTTTTAGATTCGTGCGACCTGCGGTCTCGATTCAGGGCCTTTTGCTTACCGCGGCGGCTTGCCTTTCATTTCCAGCGTTTTCCAGGGCCAAAACCGACATGCTGGTGATGAAGATGGCGATCACATCACTGGTGAAGTGAAAAGGCTCGAAGGCGGAGTCCTCCAGGTCGAACTCGACTACGTGGATGGCGAAACGTGGCCCGCCTGGAAAGCGCCGGTTTATTCCTCATACAGCTCCAAGACGGCTCCATTTACTCCGGCAGAGTGATTACTCCTGAGATCTTGGGCGGTATGCCGGTAAAGATGGAGATCCAGCCGAATGATGCGGAAGAGTCCCTCACGGTCGATAAGTCTCAGGTCGTACGCATGACGCAGACTTCCGAAAGTTTTCTGCGCCGTTTCAGCGGCAGCATCACGATGGGAGCACTCTATTCCAAAGGCAACAGCACCATCCAGTACAATATTGGCTCGGATCTCAGCTATCAGCAGAGTCGCTGGGGATCGAGGCTCCGATACAATTCCAACCTCTCATCCAGTACTGGCACCGAAACGGCCACACGCAACCAAGCCGATTTGAGCGCATATCTTTTACTGCCCTGGAAAAACTACTTCTTTGGCGGCGCCACGACGTTTCTGCAGAGCTCGGTACTAGGAATATAAGATCAAACGAGTCTGGCGCTTAGTTTGGGGCGGTATTTGAGAAATTCCGACCGGGTGCGTTTGACGGCTCTCGCAGGCCGCGGATGGAAGAGAACCGACTATCGGACCTCGTTGACCCACGAGTCGCAAGACGTCGCAGTGGCATTGATTACCATAAACCTGGAAGCCTTCAACTTCAAGAAGACGAAATTGGATGCCACTGCGAGTGCGGTCCCCGCTCTGACAGACTCGGGGCGTCTTTTCGACCAGAACCAATCTCGCTTACTACCTTAAGCTGTGCACCTGGAAACTGGTCCCTTCTAAGTCAAGGTTCGAACCGCGCGCTCCAAGCTTTCTTCTCGCCACCATTCAGATAGAATCCGCGGCGATGGTCAAGGGATTGAGAACGATCTTACTTTTAATGTCAGCTCAATGAGACACCGTGCAAGATGACGCTAGCGACCCTGCCCGTGAGAACCGCATCAGCTGTGGCCACGATCACGATGAAGTGGGTCAATGCCCACGTCATCTTGGTCACGGGTATGAAAGATGGCAAAACCAGTCTACTCTGACCGCCGCCTCGTTTCGACAGAAGGTAGGACGATGATGGTACTTCGGGACGGCACGACACCGGCAGGTAAGCAGTACGCGAGCAAAATTATTGGAATGGATTCGCTAAGGGCTGTCAGATCGTAAAGAAATGCATCCCTAGGCCAGCGAGGGAATCACAGTCCCGTTGGGCGAAAGGACGCGGGATTACCCGTGAACTTGAGGGAGGCATCGTGTCCGCCGGACCTGTTTGGAAGCATGGCGTCATCGCAGGTCTGATCCTGTTGTCCTCATCTCCGCAGACGCCATTCTTGGCCGCGCAGGAGCTGGCCAGATCGCCAGAACCGATCGATCAGAGTGACATCATTTTTCGCCAAGAAAACGCGTTCGTCATGGCGCCCGTGATCGTTCGCGATCGCCACGGACAAGTTGTCAATGGGTTGACGCCGCTCGATTTCGAGTTGTACGACAACCGCAAGCTGCAAAAGATCACTGAAGACGCGACATCCCATCCCATCTCGCTCGTGGTGGCGGTCCAGGCGAGCGCGAACATGGAAAAACTATTGCCCGGTATCCGCAAGATCGGCAGCCTGTTCAGCGGCTTGC
>Ga0105239_10000554_pt1 | contig 53553 bp, 53 predicted proteins | sample KBSC44metaG_FD_92761 | JGI IMG/M metagenome (GOLD analysis project Ga0105239, IMG submission 92761) | Corn rhizosphere microbial communities from Kellogg Biological Station, Michigan, USA - KBS C4-4 metaG | ecosystem: Host-associated > Plants > Roots > Rhizosphere > Soil | place: Michigan, USA...
CTCTCCACAATGCTGCACAAGTTTTCTCAACCATACCGGATTTTCTTTAAGCTTTTTGATTATTGTGTCCCCCATGGAGCTGACTAGTATAGTGATAGTGGGTACTGCTAGCAGCGACCAGAATACGAAGAATGCTTTGCCCGCATTGCTTGTCGGATACAGATCTCCGTACCCTATCGTCATAAGAGAGATGAACGTAAAGTAGAGTGCATCAAAGTATGACCAGTTCTGGCTGCTTTCCGTTTGTTTGAATATCCTTGCGCTAAGAAGCCAAAGCACAAACCAGGCAGTTCCTGAACCAACTAGTAAGATCCATCGGTGCTTCTGAGAAAATCGCTCTTGGATACCACGGATCAATTTGAAGTCTTCTTCATTGATTGTTCCCTTGGATCTACTGACATGAGTCAACCCTTCTTTGTAGGAGGCACTAGTGGCAAAGAAATAGCGTACCTCGACCGTAGGCGCTTCAGCAAAGAATGTTGCCTCGCTCTCATTATACTACTGGTCATTCTTTTCCGACGTTGGGTCAAGAAGGATTGGATGGATGCGATCACTAGACCTAGCAGCAAGACACCACCTACCGCGTAAGGGAAAACCAAGGATCGACCGAGGTGTGTCTTGGGAGCGTAATCCCCGAGCCCAATGGTCAAAATGGTATAATCTGCCCAGTAGACTGCGTCTAGATAGTTCCACTTTTCAATTTTGGAAAATACCAGAGCACCAATCAACAGATAGGCTTTAGCGATTATTGTTTGGTAAGCGAGTGTGTTCTCACACCTGACACGCGTAGCTTCTTCATTGTAATAGCCCGAGCGGGTTGCATATACAGAAATGAACATAAGCGAGGAGACGATAAAGTAGAGCCCACAAGCGAAACAAGCATAATAGAATGCCTGTGAGAAAGAGTTGTCCTGTGTCGAAGGAGGTTGAAGAGGCATGGAAGCCACAGCAATCGGTGGGATCAGGATAAACGATGAAATGTACCAGCCAACGATAACTACCCAATTACCGACAAAGGAAGAGGGCCCGCGACTAAATTTGGATATCAACGTCAGGTTCGCTGTGACCGCGATGGCAAGCGAGACCCCATTGACAGCAACTATCCTATCCAACCTCAGTTTTCATTTCAAGTATTCAACCAGACAACTCACCAAGTGGGATTGGGTACGTTAACTCCATCATCTTCAATCTCGTCTGGCGAGATTGATTGCCTCCAACCCTGCGTAAGGGCGCAAACGTTGAATGCACTTCCCATGGGTCCGAACGCGCCCTGTATATCTGTAAGTATCTTTTAGAATATTAGTTCGCCTGGATATCCTACGGCTAGTAACGGAAATGCTGTCACAGTGAACCACCACTGACTACGCAATAAGTCAACATCGGCCGGTCAAGAATTTCCCAGTGGGGACTGTTTTTACCTCGAAATACCGTTCTTGCGTATCTTTCCTTCATCCTCCTCCGTTCCATTAGCGGAAGGCGCCCCAGGATTAACTTCGTTGCCATTCCGGCTCCAATGTTGGGGACCATTCATTGTCAGCTACTCCAGGAGATCTGTGGGGTTAGGTAAATAGAGAGACTTGTAGACTGTCTAAGTAATCATCATCAAAGTTGGCACAAGCTGCAAAAGAGGTTAGGCTATTTTCGTTCCCGTATTGCAAGTAAATGATCGGCGATCCTGAGATGCTTTGCAGTCTGCGGAGAGTTCAGACACATTTAGCTCTGAGAGGCACTAGCGGCGAGCTGATTGATTGAATTGGTCAAAGCTATGACAATCAAGAGTTGGTTGTCCCGAATTCAGCACGGTCCACAATTGCGCAAGGGCGTGGGGACCCATGGCGGCCAAGGACAGCTTCAGTGCGAAATTGCACATGTGAAGTTGTCAGGCTGTTCGTATAGGTTAGGGCAACTACTGACATCCCTGGGCGCCATTGGAACCCCATGCTGGACGCAATGATCAAAATTTGACCGTGAGTTCAACGGCGAAATCACGAGCAAAAAGTTAGTTTACCGATCCATGATAAAATATACCTCGTACTGGGCCTGGGCCTGGGCCTAGCCGGCTCGGAATGGTAGCCCTCCTTTGGGGACAGTACGAGTGGGGTTGTGGAGTAAAACAGGCTGGGCATAAAGCTTGCGCGGATTGACTATGGTAGGGGTCCGATGTACAATAAAGTAATGACTGGAGTAGGTAGAATCAAAAAGACTCGCTCTGCTTGCTATGCAGGCCCATCAACTTGCGCAATCTTATCGAGTCAAATTCTATCCTCAATGATCCCTCACCTCGACTTGCCCAGAATCAATAACGAAAGTGACAATCAGAATGCATTCCGAGATAGTTGCTAGCCTCTTGCTCCATATATCTTGAATGTTGATCTCCAAGACTATCGGTGATAATTAGAACAGGCGGTCATTCTGTGCCTCCCTACCCGTCTTGTCTTTTTTCGTATTACTTACAAGGAAGCTCTGTAGCGCGAATCCAGCATGCCGAAGACAGGTAACCAACCATGCTGGGAGGTATTTGAGACTTAGGATCGACCATTTCTTGACCCTGAAGGTATAATAGAAGATAATGGTCGCACAAACATTGAATATGATGTAGGCCCACAATAACCCAAAATTCCTCCACCTGGCACTGTAGTAGATATCACTGGCAGCCAGAAGCTGATCTGTGTTGCGTAGCGGACAGTAGCTACAATTTGCCGTGGAGGTCGGGTTTTCCAACCTGCCAGGAGCGTCGGTGAGGAATGGAGTCAAGTATGTTCCACATGTCTGACTTGGAGGGGGATCAAATATACTCAATTCGTTAGATGAGCATTCAATTTGACGCCCAGCCATCGCAGTTCCGGTAATACCTTGGACAAAATAGGTGAGTGGAGAGACACGCCACATGAATATCCAAAATCCAGGCAAGGCGTCCGGTGGTTGCATTACTCCATTGAAGACCAAGCACAGTGAGAAAAGCACTGTTGCCAGCTGGCCAGCGGTCTCGGCATCAGGAAGCGCTGCGATAAGCATATGGGCGAACGTACTTGCAAAAAGGAAAAACTCGATTAGGAATAGTAGGACCAGGCCTTGTCGCTCCGAAGATTCCACCCCGAATATTGGATAGAAATAGGCACCGTATACCATGATACCCAGGAGGATATGATAGGGAATTTCGGCTAGAATATTGGCAAGGAGAAATGCAGCCCAACTATATATCTTAGAGGGCCGTTCTCGAACCTCATATAGGGACCTTTGAGTTATAAACCGTGGCATGATTTGTTGAACCAGGATCGAGAAGATGGACAGAATCAGAAAGTTGCTAAATATTGCGTTCTGGAGACCCTGCACTGACTCATCAATTTGGAAGAAGGAAAACCCAATGAAAAGTCCAGATACAACACCAAGAAAGAACTTCCCATAGATATAGGCCGGAGTGCGCCAGTACTGCTGAAATATGCGGAGTGAGGTGTGGTACAACTGGTAGTGGAATGGCATTGCGAACTCCAATCGATCGGTTTTCGTTTCGTGGTTCACATTTGGCTTGTTTGAAATCTCTCGGTTGATTCGATCAATCTCTCGGTTCATATTCTTGTACGGTTGGCTTTTCATCCAAAGTGACGCCCAATCCTGCCGAGATTGCCCACTAGCCCCCGCCCCGATGATTTCGAGCATATATTCAGCAGGGTTCTCAGAGATGTCGCTCTTACGGGCGCCTCGACTCTCAAAATAGTCCAACAGTTCTCTCGCATTAGCGCCGATATTCCCAAAGTATACTGTTCGGCCTCCTTTAGCCAGGAACAGGAGCTGGTCAAATTCCAAGAACAACGTGGAACTTGGTTGGTGGACAGTTGCAAGAATAGCTTGTCCGTGGTTCGCGAGCTTTCGCAATATCGAAACAATGGCCCATGAACTTTGTGAGTCCAGGCCCGAGGTCGGCTCATCGAGAAAGATCAGTACTTCCGGTTTCGCCGCAAGTTCAACACCGATGGATAAGAGCTTCCGCTGCTCGACATTGAGGCCTTCCCCAGGGACACCAACGACAGCATCTGAGAATTGATGCATATCTAGCATATCAATCACACTCTCCACGTGTCTATATTTATCTGTTTTGGAGATGGTCTTAGGCCGGCGCAACAATGCTGAAAACTGGAGTGCTTCCCGAACAGTAGAAGTCTCAAGGTGTACATCCTGTTGCTGAACATAGCCCATCTTACGTTGAAAGCTGCTCTCGAGACTCCTGCCGCTGATAGATATGTCTCCGGATACAACTCCTACAGAGATACGCTGCGCAAGCGTATCGAGGAGCGTGGTTTTGCCGGCACCAGAGACGCCCATCAGCGCTGTCAACGTTCCCGGTTTAGCGTAACCCGAAACGTGATCAAGGAGTCGTCGAGGCTCGCCCTTGATAGTAATATCATAGATCACGTTGCGCCAGGTAAAAGCATCCGTTTGTAGTGGAACTGGCCTAATTTCCATGTCGTCATTCCGATCAATTTCAACAGTGGCTGGAGTTTCCCTCACCAATTGTTCCACTTCAGATTCGCCAGCAGCATGCTGTGTGGTTAATGCCTGCTTAGAGGTACTGTTCCTGCGGAAGACAAGAAACTCTGCAGTCGAAGACGTGAACGAATTCAATTCGGTAGCAGTCAAGTAGGCGACAAGGAAGAAAGCCAGAAAACCCCAGAGGATGCCGAAATTGCGCCATAGGTGCGAATAAGAATACTGGTAGCTTACCTCCAAAAAGGCATCTCCAGAAACTGTTGTTTGACCGGGGAGAGCACCGCGAACTGAACAGATAAAGGTATCTCCGACAAGATTTGGATATGGAGGAACCAGTGACGATGTTGAGCACGGAAATTGTATTCCGTGAAGTTCATTGACAAGTAAAGCTTCAAAAGCGTAGGCCACAGGATTGATCCAACTGATCCATGAAAACCAAGGATGCATATATGGTCGCGGAATAGTGAATCCTGTTGTTCTAGTTTTAGTTCCTCACCCGAATGGTGATCCTTTTACTTACCTGTATATATGACTACTCCCAGTACCACCACCCCCGCTATTGCGAGTGCCTTGGAAATGGTCTTCGTTGCTGCTCCTATTGTTCTGGCGACGCAAGACATTGTAACCGCTGCTAAGAGGTTGAATATCAAGAAGATGAAGAATCGAGAGGCTTCCCGTTTTAGATTCGCGAGGAAGTAGAGAATGATACAGAAGCATGTTACCGAGAGGACTTTAATAGGGAAATCTGATATCAGACTACCAAGTGCTTCCGCAAATGGGCGATAAAACGCGTATGACGCATGCTTTTCGACGATTGGGCGTTGGCTGTAGAGAGTATTGACTTCTGTGACCGCGTTGAGAGCGTTGAATAGAATTGAAAAGAAGAGAACGGATCCTTTTGCGAAAAACCCGTCCGTAGTTTCTGGGGTTCCATAGTATATAGAACCGATGATAAGGGCCATTACGATTTTGGAGATGACCATTGTTACCGTCGAAATCCTATCATTCCACAGACGCTGATATGCACGCCTTGTACAGGCTCTTACCTGTGTAAAGAGAGAGATAGTGTAAGGCGATCCCTATACTGGGGTTAGAGCTTGATGTGAAATCACCGGAGAAAGCCTACCCGTGGCATATACTTCGATTGCATGTCCTTTCGGACTTCCCGGAATTCCGCTAGGGAACGCCCATGGTCTGGGTAGCTAGCTTTATAGGCTTTAATCTCTTTCTGGAGGCTGGCATATTCTGGAGATGCTTGCCAATAGCTCTTAAATTCATCAGGAGTCCGAGGGACACGGTGCTCATATCCCGGGCGGGCTCGTCGTTCTCGCTTATTGGTGACTGCTATGAGAAAGTCTCCGGTGGACTGTCTAGAAGGGCAGTACCAACCCATATGTTCAAAATATGCTTGTGCAGACTTGGTTGGCCCGTAGTAGATCTCCCGTCCCTCATATAGAACAACCGTCTTGTCAAAAAGATCATAGATCGCTTGGGACGCTTGGTAGATGGCGACTAGATGGCAGGGACCAAGAAGATCAGCCGACATGCGGAGCGCCTTGACAAATTCTAAAGCGGTTGCAGCATCCAGGCCGCGAGTACTATTGTCCCAGCAAGCCAAGGGAGATCCTGCTAATGTCATCTCGGCAATGCTCACCCGCTTTCTCTCCCCTCCAGATACTCCTCGCACATAATCGTTGCCAACCTTGGTGTTATAGGTGTGCGACAGGCCGAAAATTGCCATTACTACCTGGGTAAGGTACCTTGCGTTTTCTTTCCTTGAGACCTCCCTCACCCGGAGTCTGGGCGTTCGGACATAGGAAGCGAACTCGAGAGTTTGGCCAACAGTGAGATGTGGGAAGTGGCGATCCACTTCCTGGTTATACACAATCTCTCCTTTGAATTCTTTCGCCATAATTTTCCGACCAATACCTGCAAGGCGGGATTAGATGGGTTCAACACCTAAGTGGAGGGAGTCATCGCACCGTTGTATTGAAGGGTTGAGCTTGGGTCCACAGCGAGACCATGGACATTACCTGAAATCGTTTTCAGGAGAGTTGAACAACCGCTCCCGGGCCTGCCTAGAACGAGAAGCATCTCACCGTTCCTCAAAACACCCTCAAATTGCCTGATAATAGTCTTCTTCGCTGGTGGGGAAAGTATCGATCTCCAAATGTTTGCCGGCTCTCTTAGGGGAAACCCAACGGTCTTTTGGAAACCCTGCGCTTCGTTGGAAGCATAAATGTTCAGATTTTGGAAGAGCACGCTCATCTTCCTCTGTTTGAGACCCTTCTTTTGACCAGTTTCAATCATTGATTTGGCCCATTTGTACGCATCGAACTGGGGATGTGAGGGGTCGATAACACTCCCCTCATCCTCTATTTCATCGGCTGTGGCATGCTTTGATGGTCCATAATCCTGTGAGAAACGGGAGTAGGCAGAAGTGCGACTGAGAGCTAATGCTAGATTCGCGACTTCTTCAGGGTGGCCCGTTGGTAGAGGTTCAACTTTCCAGTCGTGAGCCATTTTACTAGCAACCTTATGTTCTAGCAAGGCCTGATCCTATGTGGTTTGGGTGGTTAATGCTTGTACTTACTAGATATCTCGTTCGAGCACCAATGCGCGGAGCAGATAGACTTAGAAATAGATTTGTCGAATAGAGTGGTGCCGTCCACATCCTGGAGGCTCAATCACGTGCACTTTTTGACATTCTCAAGCTCGGACTCCGGGTTTGCTAGGAACCTATCGTGAACTCCTCGTGTATATAGTTCAATAGCTGCAAGCGAATACGAGGAATTGAATGAAATGAATGGGCCGTAGGATACGAAGAGCACATGTCTCTACTGATACCAAGAGTCAGCAGACCGAAAAAAGGGGTGGGTTGGAACACTGCAACACCGATTCTTGTGATACAAGGGTATTGCAACCTGTCATTGTAAATTCCAAAGAGCTCATGCAAATGTTAACATCCCTGCTGCTTCCCTTGTCACTAACCCGATCCCAACGCTGAATGACCCGGGTATTGTTATTGGGCCAGAAAAGTTTAATTAATTTGTAGTACATAACATGATAGCGTCCTCCTGGACCAGATTGTTGGTGATTGAATGACATTATTCCGTGACATCTAGCGAAGTCAACTTAATTCCGTTTGGACAAGGAACATTTACAGAAGTTGAAATGCCCAGGGAAGATTTAAGATTAACTCTCGCCGTACGCGTTGACAAGGGCAGCTGAGCTATGGCGCTCAGAACTAGTACGAAAAGAAGTTTTTAACTTACTGGGACCAGCTACAGGTACCGGAAGTGCCTTTCCCCGAATGTCAATCGGAATTAGAAGATGGCGCTAAGTCCGATCATGAATGTGCTCGTACTCAAGATAGCCACTGTGGTTAGCATTATGACCAGCTTTGTTGCCCCACTATCTACATTGGGTGTTATGACAGCCTTGGGGTCGTATGGCGAAGGTGACCTGCTGCTGATGGCACCGTTCCAGCAATACATAGAAAAGCAATCCGAGATAGTAATGGAACGTCCGTACCTGTTGTCTTGAGACTTCTGCTAAGGATTGAACAGCGTACACAGGCTGGTCAATCCATATCGATTGTGCTGTGTGCAATGGTTACAACATTATAGCCATTTTGAATAACAATGTTTCGCCCTGTGTGGTTGTATTCTATATTATGTCTTGAGCCACTTGATCGATAAGAATACGGAAAGTTTGGAATAAAGATGATTAGATGGCTAGGCCCTGTCGTGTTGCTCAAATCACAAGCAAAGAAAGCTGGTCGTGTATTCAAACCGAGGTCGACAAGCGTGTTCTAACCCAGAGCTGATGAGAGACTGTCCCATTTGCAATGCCTATAGGGTCGAGATTGCGATAGTAAGTCGCAACCATACTTGTCCCATTTTGCTAGAAAGTTTAGGTGTCCGCTGAACTGCCAATGGTCAATGTCACGTCGGACCTTGCTGGCTAGATATGAGGATGCAAAGGTATACTCTGCTGAGCTGCGCAACGATCTACCAAAAATAATGTTAATGATTGTGCATTGACGTTGGTTTCACTGCAGGATGAGTAAAATAGGATGGCCCTGCGATTACCTATTGCACGCCGGCGTGGAGTACTTCATCAGTAATCACGATGGACATCGGTACCTTTCCATCTACAAATTCCGGCTGCAGGGCCATCAAAGACCAAGTGTAGGCTGGCCCTCCACCCATTGCATTAATGAATAGATATGATGATGCTCGATCCTCGCAACAGTTGGTATTCCCTGCTAGAATTGTGTCACGGTGGAGACCAATCAGGAATCGGCAATTGAACCATTGAACCCAGTATTGATCGTTCCGCTCAGTGCATCAGTAAGGTGCCTGTAGTAGTTTGACACCGTTGCAGGAGCTTGAAGGATAGAGTCCTTCAGATTCCATCAGCCGCTTGTTGTGCCTTGTATGATCACCTGATATCGCCTAAATGCTACTGAAATCATTAATAGATGGAGCCCACAAGCTAGGAATCCCCGCTTAGTCCCAAGAAGTAGGTTGCAGACTGCAAGAGCACACGAAGCTGACCCGGCCCAGTTGTGTTTTCCGTCCGGGAGTCCAAGGCAGCCACTACACCAGCGCCGTTGAGAGTTGTCCTGGAGACACCATCGGAAGCTGCAATGTCGAAATTTGGCAGATTAAATAGCTTATTAGCGGTCTCATTGACATATGCTGCCGCATCGAAGCTGCTAATGTTGAGCCTGCCGAAGAGATCGCTCATGGTACTTGCAGTGTGTCGTTCCGCAGCTTCCGAAGCCACGAAACCTCGCTGCGGGACACTTCACTCGCATCTCAAATGAGGGTCTGTCCAAAGGACAGCTACTCTCCTTTGGTGTGTAGCCATCTGGCGCATCTGGGAAGAGCCTACAAGTTGCAGTATTGAACCTTCAGTCTCCAGTGGCTCACCAGGCAGGAAGTCGGACGCCAGGCACAAAATTTCCCCGTGGCCAATTTGCGACTGTTTACCTTGACACAAAAAGCGGGGTTGGTGCCATGCATCTTCACAAGACATCTCTAACTATCCGCCTTGGTAAAGTATATGCTTGGTAGTAGGGATTGGTGCAGGAACATATGAGCCAAGCACAGACCAACACAAACCGCGAATACGAACCGAATTAGCACCCCTGCAAGACTCTCGCGAGCTAATATCACGATGCGAGGGACAGGAAGAGGCAGGATCCATGCTTTGGTTGATTGTTGCGGTGCATTGACTTTGTTATGCAGGGTATGATACGAGTTTTCGGCTTTCAGCTGAAGTCAAAAGTAAATTCCCTCATTTTAGTTCCCACTTCTCGATACCCCAGGGCCCAGGCCTTTCCATTCCTAATGCCCTTTTTGATCCTCCTCGGATCAAAATCTGATAACCATTCAGAAGCCAAACCATTGATTTCAGACTGCACCTTACCGTCGTGGCTCTGTGGCAAATCCTCCAAGAGAGTCAGTCACTGGAACGAACCCTGAGACGCCCATCGAGATATCAAATGGGCTTTGAAATGAACGTAATCGAGATCCCTTCTCTGGATACAAAGATGCTGCGACGATGATTAAGACGTGATCCACAGCCTCGACCAAGTCCAATCAATCAAGTTGCCATCGTGGTGACGTCCAATCCTGAATTCAACCTTCGGAAAGCCTAGTGTCTTTGCAGATCACCAACTGACAAGGTGGTGACAAGTGGCATATTAGAGAGGATTCTGGGTGAACTTTTGAATACACAGCAATATTTAGTTGTTTCCCAAGAGAGATACCTCTCCAATTCCCTCACATTTCGCCCACAAGGCTTTGGCAACCCTGCAAAACAAAGCTAGAAACGCTGATCGAAGGGAGTTTCTACGGGGACTGGTAGATATGGGAAGGTTAGAAGCACTCCAGGGGAGTTCAGTTTCTCCTTCCCCACAAATACGCGTTTGCGTGGATGAATTCCTTCTTTCTTGGCTTCTGATGCATTATATATAGTAACGGCATCCGCTTCTTCATTTCCGACCTCTCTCCACCTACATCTCGTATCTTGCCCACCGTTCACCTCCACCGTGTAGCGATATCCCTTTACGATTCCCAGTTTGACGCCAAAAACAGGTCTGCGTCGCGATTCCACTGTCTATCATCCGCGCCGTTGTGGCTTCGTTACTCCGTTTTCAAATCATCTGCGATGATCTTGGGGTGCCCAAGCACTAGATCCGCATTATTGCAACTGAGGCAACATGTGAGGCCATCAACTCGGCCGAACTCGTTACGACGATCGAAAAAGAAACAGGTCTAACCGTAGAGTTACTTCCGAAAGAAGAGGAAGGCAAAGTTGGTGCCTTAGGGATCGCTAGTAGCTTCTCCCATGTTAGCGGACCTCAGCGGGGGAAGTACTCAAATCACTTGGATGATCGCACATGAAGGAAATATGGAGACAAGCCCTCAAGGGGCGTTTAGTTTTCCGTACAGAGCCGCGGCGATGACGCGGAGGTTGGACGGGATAACGCTGGAAAGTCAAAGGATGAGGTAGAGAAAGCTAAGGCTAATTTACGAGACGAGATGAAGTTGAATTTTCGCGATGCGTATTACGAGCTTAAGATCCCACAGGAGCTCGTTGATGCTGCGAAAAATGAAGGTAGCTTCCATTTATACCTCTCCGGAGGAGGCTTCCGAGCCTGGAGCTATCTGCTTTATATGAAAGTCAAGTACATAGCCACCACTATCCAATCTCTATAATCAACGATTTCTTGACTGGTAAGGAGCACTTCGAGGACACGGAGGGATTAAAGAAAATTGCGAAGGATGCACATAAAATCTTTCGAGTATCTGACCGGCGCCGATCACAAGTCCCTGCAGTTGCTTTCCTGGTAAACGTCCTGGCCGAGGCTCTCCCACACGGCATTAAGAAGCTCGTTTCTGCCAGGGCGGTGTTCCGGAAGGCGTGCTCTTCCAAGAGCTACCACATTGTATTCGCAGGCAGGACCCACTCGAGATAGCTACAGCTCCATTCGCAACGCCGTCCGCCCGTGCAATGGGCGATCTATTCCTTGCATCGATTCCCTCAACCTCACAGGCCGACACTAGGTCATTTCCAAATTCTATCTCCTTTAGTGTGGTCCGCTCATTAGCGAACGTGTTCTTCGAGCACTCCGACCTTGCTAAAGAGTCATCCTCGGGGCCAGCGCTGTACAGTGTACAGTACCACGACTGGTATATTGGTGGCAGCACACGGTGTCTCCCACGCTGATCGTGCCCTCCTCGCGCTCATGTTCGAAGAGCGTTTCGAAGGCGAACTACCGCTTCGTGAGTCAGACTATAAAGCCGCTCTTCGGGGTCTCTTGACCCTTGAACAGGTGTGGTGGACTCGATATCTCGGGAAAATTGCGATGATGATAGCTAGAATGTATCCTGCTGGGGGATCGAAGAAGCAAAACCGCGAGTGCGAATTTCGGCAAGATGGTCTGCTGGCCTTGGGGAAACACGGGAACAAGGAGGGGTTGGAGGTAAAGTTCACTGTTGCAAAACGAGCGGACGATCCGTACTTGTTGAAGGACACCATGATAGATCTGCTCCGCGTCGTTGAACGCGTGGGGGGGGGGAAGAATGGGGGATGAGTGTCAAGGTCGTCGTGGAAGAAGAAGAAGTTGCAGAAGGCTGGCAGCTTGAAGACTAAGGTTGCTTCCAAGAAGACCAGCCAAAATCAAAAGCTGGTGAACTTCTACGGGCGTTCACATGCTTCTGGTGACAGTTTCAGAGAATCAGTTCTCAACAACACTCTAAGGTGAGCTTTTTCATCTCTGGCTTGGTACCTTAAACCCAGATTATCAATGACACCCCCAAATTCTTCATTCAGGTACTCGAGGAATGAGACGAAGACACTTAGAGGGCGGACCCTCCATTGTTGACTTGTGACGGGAAAAAAACTCTACAATCATCGACTGCTTTTTCGCTATTCAAGCCCGTATATTCAATTGCTAGTAAAGCGATCATTCTAACTGAGCTAGAATTATTTATGAGGATGGGTAACATCATCTCACTTCTGAAGATATCACGCAGAAAATGCGTTGTAAACAAGCTAACATGGCGATAACTCCGTAAAGAAGAGAGCGATTGAGGTGAGGATTGGCAACGAGAGCTCTTTTGTCCTTTGGTCAGGTTTCTCAATTTCCAGGTCGAAGGCCTCGTCAAAACGACAATTATTGTGAAATCTTCTGTTGTAGTTTAGTAATAGAAAGGCAAGTTAAGCTGCAGACAACACTCGTGCGACTCTGCTAGAGCGTGCCACCTTTAAAAAATACCAAGTCATATAGCTCAAGCTTCGACCGCCTGGCCTTACTTAGAGGGAGCGCCGGTCTTTAACCTCTATGCTGCGTCCTCTGCATCCATTGGTTGCGAAAAGTTGAGATAGGTGAACATTTGGTAAACGTGACTCCCGGGTTGAATCGGTATCAGAGGGGAGCGTGCTTCGCTCCTGCGCATATAGATTTAAGGACCGCGCCTACTTTGGCTCCTTTTCAGCTTTATGGGCGAAAAATAGCACCGGTCGAGGACGTTAGGCATTACAACCAACATAATCGAGATTACGCGTTGCGGAGGGGATGGCAGGGCAACGCCCACTGAATCTGGTTCCGGGAATGATGCGCTCAGTTCTACTACAATTCTGGTTCCAGATTCTATGAGTACAGGATCAAGCCACTCAAAGTGCTAATCGACGTTACGCTGAGATTCAGTATGTCGCAAGACAGAGACTTTCCTTTTGGTGTAAAACCTTGACTTACTATGTAAAGCCCTCTTTATCTGCGCAATCCTAGAGACTCTCTATGAAAGACAGTGTGGAAGTAACGAATGAGGAGTTCGGACTGGAAGCGGTATCCTTACGCCCATGTAACTGCCATGACTTTCGACTTGGTCTGTATCGCAACTGCATCCCCTCAAGACTACGGTCTAATCTTTGAGAAGTCACATTCAGAGAGCACCTTCCCTATGTCGAAGTCAACAGGAGGTCTACAATTACCTTACTGCGCCGTCTTCCAATTCTCAACAGATCATCACCACTACCACCACCACCAACAACAACAACAAATGTCTGGCCGAGGCTCCTCCTCCCGCATCGCCATCCCTGACGCCAAAGACAGGGTTTTTGCCGCTGGCGACGCCGTCGCAGACGCCAAGTTGGCCCGTGCCCGTGCCCGCGAGGCCCTTTCCCGCGCCGAGGAGGCCGTCTGGCGGGCGGTCTACCGCCACAACGTCGAGAGGGCGGCTCTTGAGGCGCTAGAGCGCGGCCTAGGTGGTTGGGGTTGGAATGGTGGCAATTAGTCTGTAAGTAACATAAATTTCTTTGCGTCTTCTTTTTCCTTGCACAGCACAGCACAGCACAAAGTATTTTTTATGGGCGGCGAAGTCGGACTCTCAAGCCTCCCCGTGGCGACCGCCTGGTTAACAGCAGCCGCAAATTTGCGGAGAGAGACGCACCCCAGCAATCCACTTTCATGTACCTAGTTAGCAGATAGGCAGATGGGCCAATGATGAAATCAAATGTGTCACCTCCAGCAAGACTTCTACCTGAAGGTCAAGTCGGCACGCCCTCTAGAAATTTCTGTTCCGTCTGAATCTGCTGTAACGATATTGGCCGAATGACCGGGCTTGACAACATTAGATAGTGAATTGCATCACCGTGAGATTGGATAGCAGTTTTATCCAAACGTTCCTGAACAAAATTGAGTCTGCACCCGTCATACTGATATATGACGGCTTTCCAAGCCTGGATTACAGATGATTCCATGGTAAATTGCCATGTACCTCTCCAAGTGATTGCAGCTTCCTGTCTCGTGTGGAATACCTGATACTTGAAGAGCGCCGCCAACCCTTGCCTTCCGTTCCAAATATCCATTGTTTCCAGTCGCGGCATCTTTTTAGCCGCTGCCGCTGCTGCCTGAAGCATAGCTCCAATCTTAATCGGGTCCTTGTCGGGCGTAAGTATGTTTGAAGTAAGCACAATCGAGCTTAGATTTGACCACTCCCAAGAGGGTTCGATCTCAAATAAATGGCTAGCATCTACGATGAAAGACGCTGCGAGATGCTCAAGTTTCAGGCTGGCGAGTGCAACCATCCGACATACTGCCGGGCTTGGGTTGCGATGATTGTCACATCCGGCCAAGTCGACCCCGGACTGGAATTGCTGCATGATCGGGGGATACTGTTGATTGAAGTTCTCGAAGACCACAAGTCTCTTGAGATTCTTGTTGACTCGTGGGATAGACTCAAAAAGATATTGGAAATCTAGATAATGAATGCAGATTATTAGCAATGGAGTACCTATATAAAGGAGAGCGAGGCACAAATTAGGAAAGTAATGCAACAATACTCACGTCTGTCTGTATGTCTCTGTAAGGAATCCCACTCCCTCCAAGGCTCGTAGTGGACTTCCTGGAGTCTGGGGAAACGGGCGAACATATGTGCAAGTGAGCGCGGCTTCCATCTCCGGCGGTTCTGTTGTCGGAGAAGTAAACTGGTCACCGCCGGGACCGATGGAAGCTGATCCCACCATTGGAGCTCTAACTGCTCACTATCAAATGGTCCCTCCTCCATAATGGAATGAAAAACTTTGCGGATAGCACAGGCAGGCGGAGCGGAGTGTCGAATACCAGCAAACCAGCCGTGTCGAAAATCATTATAGAATTTGTTTGATATCGTCTGCTCTATACCACCCAGCATGTCTGAAGCGATATCGGGCATAAAGGTCAGATATGGGAACCAATGTTTGGAGTCACTCGGCGAATAGATACTAATATCGAGTACCAGGTCACCGTTAAGGTCCCATGTGCTTAGAATAGAGAACAGATCCTGGAATGCCGTGGTGATAGGGCAGCCATCTGCATCGTTGATACTGAATGCTTCTTCCAACTCTTCGTCTGTGAGCATTCGATGAGCAGGCACACACTTGGTGCAGCCATAGTTATCAAGTTCCAAGCAGAACCAAACACAGTGGACGAGATTTCGATTGCGGCGAATCATCGAACTAAAATCGACAAGACGCGATGGTGTCACTTTGATTCGTGCGAAATTATATCTCTCGAGCTCTGCTTGCCACTCTCGGGACACGGTAGCCAAGCGACCCAGTGGGCAACCGTCTTGCGTCAGGGTTTGTAGAATATGAATCCGGACTTCTTGAGGAAAATTGGCCCATCCTGAAGCCATTGCTTCTTTGCCAAGGGATATTAAAAAAATAGTTGACAAACAGACACTGGTAAAATTTCGGTCGTGGAGCGATGGCGGAGTATGGGTCGGAAAATACAAGAGGTGACCGTGGGCGATCGTTGCGAAATGGGATGATATTCGGCGCAAATATTGTGGTAAACGTACTAGGTAGGGCGGTAGTGAGCTATTTGACCCTGTTTCGAATAGCAGATGACAGTTGCAAGAAAATTAGTCTGCCTCGGTTGTGCTCTGTGACCTTCTTGGGAGAAGACGGGATGAGGTTTAATAGCAGAAGCACGACCTTCTCGATCTAGGGTTTTCGTCTTCTTGCTTGCGTCCCAGCCTAGTTCAAAGCATAGTACTCGATGATCCTCCTGGAGGTCGGTATTGCTTTGTATGGTACCTTTATAATGTCGTTGACGTTCTTGGATAGTTTTCGAAGTGGGGCTCGGTCGTCAGCTGATGACTCAGGCTTCCACTTTTCCGCTTGTAGTTTTTTTTCCGAGGAGAGAAGCAGAGGGGACGAAGTGGTGTTCCATCTCGAGAGCTGTAGACTATATAGATGTCTGATCTGACAACTGTTGATGCTCGTCTGGTAAGATTTCGAGCAGGCAGTCGACAGATCGATCGCTGGAGTCTGCTCTGCTCCTGGCACAGTGGCCATAGCTAACACATTACAGGCTCGCCAAACATGTCTAACGTCTGCTTCTGACGGCTTAAAACGGCGATGGGTCAAGGGATATCGTCAGAAATCAGGTCCGCTCCACTATTTATAAATGTCGAACAAGGAGGAGGCAGAACTTGTCTATTCCACGAGTATCGATCTAAACTTTGAATCGCTGCAATCGAAATGGGCCAATACCCATACCAAGCTGGGTCTTTTCGTGCATCGATAAAATTGGTCACATTGCAAAGCACAATTGGGGCAAAGTTATGCCTAGGATTACAATGATTGTCTACTCCAATGAGTTGAACTAGCCACGCGAAGCGAAATGGCGCTCTGCTAGAGACTGTCGTCAATCTCAGTTCGTAGCCGTTTTGTTCACAACCGAGTTGGCTGTCACTTCGGTAGAGTGCTGAATTAGTCGGCATTGTCCTACAGGTTCGTCCTCGAAGACTCAACAATCTGCCCGGGTTGAGGGAGCGTTGTGATTGGAGGGTTCAGAATGTTCGAGATTGATCGTGGTCATTGGTACCTAAAAAGTCTCCAAGAGAGAGACAGGATATGGGTTGTCGACTCTCAAGTCGCAATACCACGAATTGTTCAGGGCCGAGTCCATTACGATCTCGGTTTTCCTCTGAAGCCTCAAATGAACATAAGGAGTTACGGCAAGGTCGCAGAAGCGCGTATTTACAGAAGGAACCCCAGGGACGGGGATATTGTAAGGAGCGACCAAAGCTCATCAGTCCACTTCGTGAACAGACTCCTTGTACTTGCGCCTAGGAATTGTCGGTCTTGTACCAGGCATCGAATTAGCGCCCGGGGCTTTGCCCAGGTGCGCCTGGGATTCCGACCCGGTTCCCAAGCCACGGAATGAGTGACCTAGGCGCAGACTGGTGGCTCTGGCATGCTGTTTCGATGCCTAGCACAAGGCTGCGCGAACTGAAAAGGAGTGGGCCCAGCAAAGTCCCTCATCTGAAGACGAGCTGTCAAATGCCGGGGTTGGGTGAAGCGATGGTGCTGTGCATGATTCCCTTGTCATACGCTTCCTTGAGCGCCAGGGTGAGTCGATCTTCTTGGCAGATTCGCAATGGACGAACTGCGAGAAGGAGGGCCGGCCGGCTCTCTACTGCGCTCGCCTCAACGTCTTTACATATAAGTCCGATGGCAGGAGGCGTCAGTGAAGGCACCAAGAATTCCGGGGAGAGTAAGGGAAACCGTGCACAATGATTTAACATGATGAATACGACGTGAAGAGTCGCGGACTGGTGGCTTCCACGCCAATTAGATTCCTGCCATATTACTCGACCTTCGACAGCTTTGCAAGGACTATCCACTACTTACTGGCGTCGACCTGGCAGTGTAAGGCCCGAAACAGTTGACTCTTTAGTTCCAGTGGAGGCGGAACAACCAGCTCCTCCATCTCACCCAGCATACCTTAGAACATTTAGCCATAGGGGCCGTTTTAGCCATGGAGTGCGTTGACATCAGTCATTGTCGGTATTGAGTAGTGTTGAACAATGCCAGCATGCATGGGAGCTCAGGGAGATCGGGATTTGATGATGAAGGACGTAATAGTGATAGGGTGCCTGGTTAGCCCTCTTATGATTAAGCTATAAAACCGTGTAGCAGGGAGAATAGGCGCTGTCTCGTTGAATCCCCGCCCTAGGACAAATGGGCTCCTCGTTGCAAGGGAGATTAAAGAAGAGGGCAGAGTGCCAGGTATTGAGCATTTTGGTCGGTTATATTGAAACCGCCAGATGATGGAGAGAGCACTACTTTATGCAATGTGGCGGTACTGCTCAATCTCCATTTCAGGCCGAAGGGGGGCCCCACGCCTCGGACCAGAATAGTGCCAACTAAATAACAACCTCTCAAAACAATTCGTGAGTGTGACCAGAAGCGTAGAATATAAGCGCGAGGCGCCCTCACGCTTGATCTATCCTCACCCTCATGTGAACCTGATTGCTGTATGCCATATGCCGCATTCCTTCAACCCACGCAAGCGTTGAAACTCGGAGGAGCGTTCATGTCCGCCGGACCAAACATCTCGGCACACCTCCGACAGAACAAGGCACAGCCACCATAGTAAACTTCAGTTTCCACCAGCGTTCTGGGAAAATTTATCGAGGGTTGGTTTGACTAAACACGCGTTGGCAGAGCTAGATCGAAGGAACACTCGAACCGTTTCGAATTCCCATTCGCTATCCTCAAGAATACGCCGCCCGATTACTCGGGAATAGAGGCGCAGAATTTACAGGTGTCTCGCTGCTGAGGTCTTGGCGGCATTCGGCAACCATCTCTTAATCGTCGGGAGTGGTGGTTACCACACTAGGCAGATGATAAGACAGAAGAAGGGAGATGAGAATATCATAATGGTTTCGACGGGGAAGCTGTACCCTATAGCTGAATGCCCCTAGGGACTGATTCCCCCACGGTATTCATTGTACGCCCCATTTTCAATTTTGAGTTTTTGTACATGGGGAACTTGCTCCCCTGTAGTAGTTATTGTACATGGGCTCCTGCGTGAATCCCGTGCCGGAATCAGCCCCTAAGGGGTCAGGGATAGCTATAAGCATGCCCATAATTTTCGTTATAGCTTCATATCGCCGCATATGCATGTCTTTTCATTCCAAAGGGCTCTGTTGTGCAGGATCATAAAAGTAACGAACCTTCTTCTGTCATTCCAAGTCACTATCTTGCTAGGCTATGATATTCTCAATGAGCGGGAAAATGAAACTAGGGACGGAGTTTCATTGGAGTTTCTCAGCAGCTTCTTCGTACCCATCGTCAGAACTCGCCGAATCCTCCTCGACTTTGGAGCTGGCGAGGCACGAGAGGAAATTCGGCCATTGCGACCTGTTCCGCTCCTCGGTTTGAACAAGTAAAAAATCGGAATCCATTGCAGTATGAACCGGGTGCGAATGTCCTGACTCGGCTAGTTGATCAGGGCTCTTTCGCGTATCTGGTGCGCTGTTAATTACTTCGAGTAATTCTTCAAATGCCAACGAGAGTTTCTCGCTATATTCAGCTCGTTAGCGAAGCAGGTTGCTGAAATCGCCAATGCCGTAGCTCTTGTCTTTGAACTCCCGTAGATGGTTAATACTGGCGAGGATTTGAAGGGTTTCGATATCTGCGTAGACAGCTGTGATATGAAGGAGATGTGGACCATTCAGGCGTGGGCAATCAGTATACTCGTGCCATCTGTCGAGGATCAGACGGAGAACACTATGGCTGTTGTGAATGATGGCTGTCGTGAGTGGTGTGGATCCGGCTACTGAGGTTGCGTTGATATCAGCTCCACATTCGAGGAGTAGCATGGCGAAGCTTGCATTATTGGTCCGCGCCGCGTGAATAAGAGATGTGATCCCATCTACCCCACTGGATTCGACGTCAGCCCCAAAGTCAAGAAGGCTTTTGACGAGTGAGATATCGTGTGATCGTCGTACAGCAACGTTGAGTGGACTACCTTTCTTAATCTCTGGAGGCAGTGGAACATCAGGGTAGGCGCCTGCTTCAAGTAACATGCGTACACAGGCTGTATGGCCTTGGGCGGCGGCATTGGACACTGGTCCTGATATCTGGAAGTCAATAATATTTGGATCGGCGCCATGAGTTAGTAACGCCACTACAGCGCGTGTATCGCCCTTGGCCGCAGCCCATGCTAGTGGAGTTCGACCCATACAATCTTGCATATTGATGTCCTCGGGATGCAGTACAAGCTCTTCCTCTAAGCTTTTGAATGATAGCCCGAGAACGATACGATGTATCTGGGTGAAACCTGCCTCATCGATAAAATCATCATAGTGGCCACCTCTCGTGATGAGGCGTAAGACATCGACTCCGACATCCGGAAGACCACCCTCGAGAAGGAATTGACAGGCTTTGATGCGGGGACTATTGTCGTTCGCGGAGATCGGTTTGTAATCGGGATCAGCCCCAGCATGAATGAGGAACTCGCATATTGTGTACTGCTTCCCGTACAATGCCCAACGCAGCAAAGTGTATCTTCTTGTAGGACTCACATCTCGTGGAGATGCTATACCCTTGCTGAAGAGGTATTTTAAGCCCTCTATGTTTCCATTGAGTGGGAAGTTTACGCATTCAGCGTCATCAGGTACGCTTCTGAAGGTCTGTAGCTGGAACAGCGTGCCGGTGCTGGCCTGGTAGCCTGCCTGAAGTCTGACAATAGTGGATGAAAACATGCCCCATGGAAACCAGTATTCGATGCTGATCTTGCTTGCTCGTGACTTTGCGCACATATCCTTGTCACATTTCGATGACAAATATGGAAGTCCCGTGTATCCAACGAACAAATGACCCAGGACACGATTCAGCATCTGGGGAGATACGGCTTTTGGCTGCGAGTGACATAAGCAAGCGCAGCCGGTCCGACATGTTGTAGCAAAAGGCGCGACTCGAACACTGAACCCGTCAGAGTGCTGAGTGCCTGAAGGTATGCGACTGTGTGGTGCAGGGCTTAGTCTGCGTGGGGACGACCTGCTGACCAAGGGACCGAATTGGACAAGCTGCGTTTCGTGAACCTGCTCGGCCTGATGACGCAACATATCCTCAACGCGAGCTATGCAGTCATTGATACCTGTGAGATTGCTCAGGAGGTTGTTGTGGAGCGCAAGGTGTTCCTGTGAAGACTGCGCCGTGGCAATGGAGATGCTTTCGAGGTCAAGCCGCAGTTGCATCATGTCTTGCCTAGACTCTTGTCAGCAGTAGCCCCGCTATTGTACAACATAATTAGCTGGACCCACGAATCTGATGCACCCAGTAGAATGTTCAGGTTGCATTTGATAGACCGAATGTCTTCCTGTAGTGATTGGAGTTGCCCTTGCACTTTTCGCAGCATGTTGACAGGCTGCAGTGGGCGGCGGGTATCGCGACGTGAAACCCTCAGGCGAGCCACGATGAGCTGCAGTTCGCAGAGCTTCGTGTTCGCTTGCCTGAGCAGGTGCGGTAAAGGCGATTGCTTGCTCTCGGGTAGCACGGCTTGTTTCTCGAGTAGTGACACGATTTCGTAAAGGACAATCTGAAGATCGGCTACCTCATTGTTCAACGCGGCCAGCCGACCCGGAAGGCTGCGGTATAGCGATCGCAGCTCTCCAAAAAGTGTGCAGACCTGACCAGCGAGTGTTGCAACAGCAATCGCGCTGGCTGTGATGGATGGCGGATCCATGGCGAGCCTGGACGTGGATCTTGGACGGCCCAAAAAACACGAGACGGTTCGGTCCGGGCGAAGCGTATTGAAAGTCCACATCTGTTGTGGTGAGCGATCAGTGTTGTTTTCAAGGAGTGAGTTGCACGGCATAGTCCTAGTTGCCCCTGAAGGATCACTGAATCACGCCTAAGACCACCGTTTCAGACTGGGCATGCCCACAGGGATTACAATAATTCATCTCCTGGCTGTGCATTCTGCCCAGCGATACATATTCGCCAGTTATCATGTCACAAGCTAATGCGGATTTCGGCTGTGCACTTGTACAGGCGGATCAGTCCAAAATGAATTCAGCATGAAAGGCTTTATCTTTTATTAAATCTATGTAAGCTAAGCTATTTTACATATAAAATTACTAGCGTCTTCATTAAAAGTAAGTGATTTTCTATACTATTTAGTACTTTCCGAGCGTTCCGTAATAGTGAGTATTAAGTCTTTTTTTATACTTAAATGCCCCGAGTTTGATATCGATTACCTGCTTTTACGGTACTGTATTAAGTGGGTCTTTGGCGCCAACACAAGCCCTCCCACCCTATTCGGCTCCTCGCTTAGGCTGCCGCCTAGTGTCCAATATCTGGGCTGCCATTGGACAGGCGGAAGGATTGTCGCAGCCGAAATACGCTAGTATCCCAGTCGGACGGTGACATGTTTTGCGTTCTTTTGCCCCTTTTGGGCCACTGCGTCGAACTGTTTTCTTCTTTTGATCCATCGGTTAGGCGACCCTACCCTGCTCACGTTCACGCGCCCTCCGCACTGTCAGCGTTTATGTGCACTTACACACCTGTTCCTTTCACCCTGGGACCCCGAAAACCAGCTGTTGACGACAACAACATCCCGTCTTGAGCCTTTGCCATCTTTTTTTTTACCAAATCGCCCAAGCCCCGGCAGCTTTTCATTGCAAGCTATGAAATTCCGCAACAGGTTCTATCAACATGTAGTTACGGCCTGGGAGTCGCACTATATATCGTACCAGCGGCTGAAAACTTTACTGAAAGCAGCAGAACGCGACGGTCAAGAGCTCCCCATAGGTGCGTAAAAGCAGCTATGCGAGTCAAGTTTCTTAGTTCCATCAGATTTCTACACAAGCTTCGCGCAAGCCATTGTTGCCAATACTGCATTCGCCGTGCAGCGCCACTCTGCCCTGCAATATAATGAGGAGCGGCTTGAAAAGCAACGCCATGATGGTACACTCTCCAAGTACCACCCAGTTCTCAACTACCTGAACTTGATGATCCTGCAGGAGGCGCTGACGGAGCTGTTGTGGTTCTTTCGAGTCAATTACGAAGCAATCAATCGCGTGTGCATTAAAATTGTTCGCTCCAGTCAAACCTACAACCCTCAATGGGAAGATTATCGAACTATTATTCATGGACACTGCACAGAGCACAGGAAAGCGTACAGTAAATGCGTGGAACAACTTCACAGAATTCATGCCAGGGTGGCGATATATCAAAGCCATGAGTCTACCAGCCGAATCGACCCTCACAGCCTTGATCAGGACAATCAAGTGGTAGCTGCAATCTGGCACGAGAGTGACAAATTGTCCGTTGTGCACAATGGATATTGCCGAACCCCTCTTCACTTCGCTGCTACGTATGGAATGACCAATCTTTGCACGTACGCATTGTCAAAGGTCATTCCAACTGAGTAATACATCTTACTCCAAGACGGAGCTGGTTTCACACCATTGCACGTCTCTGTCGCTCATGGTCATGTCGAAGTTACTCGACTGCTGTTGCAGGCCATAGACAAGCCATCCACGTTGCTACCGGACGACCTTTTGCATATTGCACTTCGACTGGAGAACGATGCTATGGTAAAACTATTGGTTTCCAGGTTGGTGGGCGTCAAGCATAAGTCCAGTTCCGGAGAAAGCTGCCTCTACATTGCGACTCAACTTGGACGGGACGATTACGTCCGCCTACTGCTGCCCATATTGTGTTCCGACTTTATTGATGCTGCCGAGTCTGCGTACCAGTGGACACCCCTCTTCATTGGCTGTGTTGAAGGACATATTTCGATTGTCAAGCTACTCTTGGATGCTGGAGCGGATACAACTAGACTTGATTACCGAGGATGGACCGCGCAGGAGAACGCGGCGTTCAGGGGTCATTTACCAGTGGCTGAGATGTTTTCATTTATATGTGCACCGAAGCTCAGCTGTTCTCACCCAAGGATTGATCCGCAGCGTAAAAATGGATCGCCGTTCAAGGTCAGACCAGGAACTGCGAATGTTATTCTCAACCTAGGCGGCCTTCAAGAGAGACAACTATCAAAGTCTTCAACCTTGGAGCTTTCCAACACACTTGGCCATGGACTTGTACTAAGCATATCGACATCGGAATGTCCCACACCAATTGAGCGTACGGTGCCTCTTTTCGATGACCCAGTGGATGATACATTTGTCTTCGCGGTAAGAAACCCAGCGGAAGTAGCAATTATCTTTGACCTTCGCAGAATGGGCGTCGAGCGAGATGACTATAGTGCGCTTATCGGCACTGGCGTCTCGTTTCTGTACGCCCAAACCACCTGTTTAGGTGCCCGACATGGCACTTTGTTGAGGGAGCAATCCGTACCGATTTTGTCGAAAGACACTCTTAAACTGTTAGGAACCATCACTTTCTCATTCTTGATCGCCGAACCATACTACCAACTCGAACACCCATCGCCTAGTGTAAGATTTCTTGACACTCTAAACTCGGTGCAGTTGGTAGGACACCGAGGTGTGCACTTCAGATATACTAGTATTCCATGTATGCTGACTCTGCTCAAGGGTTTGGTCAGAATTCTCGGGAGGGCATTCTTCAGCTAGGAGAGAATACGATTGAGGTATGAGACAAACAGCCTCGCAGTAACTATCTAACATCTTCCGGAGTCCTTTCTCGCAGCTGGGAAACAAGGAGCAACTTTTGTGGAGGAATGTCAATGCTTTCCGGACCAAGGCAAATGTTCTTGTTTGGTATACCTGCTTACTAGGTTGAGTTTCCAACTCTCTAGTTTGGTAACATACCTAAGTTTGCTATGTTGCGGCGGCCGCTCACCCGGCACAGATGTTCAGCTCACGAAAGATCTTGTCCCTGTACTCTTCCACGACTACTCATTGAGTGAGTCAGGTACAGATATTCCAATCCATGATGTGACTCTTGAACAGGTCGGTCTTTCCCATCAGCCTGTAAACAGTGCTCAACTGATCTGCTCAGTTTATGTATGCCAGCAGTGTACAATCCTCACAAGGCAATCCTACATCTACCATTGGAAGGTCACAAAACCATAGCACTCACGGTGATACCCAGCTTCACAGGCCACGCTCAAGATCAGTTACGATTGCTCCCGAAAGGGGAGCCGAGGAGCTGAGGCACAGAATGAAGTACACTGTAGACTATGTGACAAAGGGTTTCAAACCGAACACACGCGGAAACTTCGTTCAAGATACTTTCGCTACGCTGGAACACACGCTTTGCAATGTTCCAGAGAACATAGGATTTGACATGGAGATAAGTACGTCTAGACTGCCTACAGAAACGCATTTGACATTGATGGTTTCAGAGTACCCACGTATTCACGAGGCTCTCGAAGCCGGGTTCGCGCCAATGTCGATTGACGTCAATATTTTTGTCGATACAATCCTGGACGGAATCGCTCGCTATGGCCGAAGTCGCAATATTATCTTATCGTCTTTCACCCCCGAGATTTGTATTCTGCTTGCAGTTAAGCAAAAATCGTACCCAGTACTCTTCATTTCCAATGCAGGTAAGCGTCCGTTGTCTGACAAAGAAAAACGCGCTGGTAGCCTACAAGTTGCGGTTAGATTCGCGAAACAATGGGGTCTAGCCGGTATCGTCGTCGCAGCAGATTCTCTGGTGATGTGTCCACGTCTTATCGATTTTGTCAAAAGCCAGGGACTTATCTGTGGGAGTTACAATGCCTTGAATAACCAGCCGGCGAATGTGGAGGTATGTCTATCGCCGCACTCAATCTGAAACACCCCGCTCAGTTTTGCTAAATGTACTAGGTCCAAGTCAACGCTGGCATTGACCTTATTGTGGCGGATCGTGTCGGGCTTATATCTCAGACTCTGGAGAGACTAGGTGTCTAATGGTTATTAGGTAGAATAGCCTCTACGTTCTCTGGATAACTGTTCGAGAAGAAAGGGCTAATCGGGGCCTATTGGGGTGAGGAGTTTCAGTGAGTGACACACCACTATCTGATCCTTAGATAACGTCAACTTTGTTGCGCTTAAAGAGCACAACTAAAGTATGCGATGAGCATTTTTCTGATAAGGGTTTGGTGTTGCGACGCATTGGGGTCCTTGGCAATAGTAGGTTAGGCGTCGCCTACCACTACAAGTGTTACCCCGTGAGAAAGGAGCATGTTCTGTGCTAAGCCAATACTTCCCTGTAACCGACCGAGGCCCCCGAACAGTATCCATCATCGTTGCAAGGAGTTGTTACGGCTCGTACAAAATGCGGGGTGAACCTACGTTGTAGACAGCACAATACTAAGGTACTAAACTGAGGAGCGAGAAGGAAGGCTCCCTGGTGAGGACAGTGCTATATACATGAGAGGGAGGTAGCTAGAGCGAACTTGCCCCAGACCTAATTCTATTGATGACTCCTTCTTGCCCTTGGTGCCTGTGTTGTGGCATCTGAACGTCATTAGTGCCTGTTGCTATCTCTACTGCCTCATGGTAATCGCAAAGCAGCGGTGCGATTAATGCCATATGACCCTGTTTAGCCTTGTCCAGTGTTACCGGCGTAAGAGGATTCGTAGTTTCGAACCTTGGGTCCTGGAACTGTACCCACGTAAGAAGCTGTGTACAGTTTCCACTTCCACTATTAGAGATATATTAAGACTACAGCGTGAGTACCTAAAGACAGTAGGAGCCTAGAAATAGGACTAAGCACGGTGATGAGAAGGATGAGGAGAGTGAGCACAGCCTGGAGCAGGCTGAGCCGAAGTTGAGCCAGGTCACCTGATTTCTCAGTAAAGCGGCAGGCTACGATCCTAAACGGGTACCAAGGCCAGACGCAGATTCGCCGCTGAATGCTAAAAGGTTCTGCTGCTTTACAATTGCCACATCTCCAAATGAGCTTCACCGAACGATTGGACTGTGCGCTGCGCGATGACGTCACGTGGGGACGCGACTCAAAAGCACCCAAAAAGCCAAGAGCAGGAGTTTGGCCTTCACCTTCACCCTTTGAATTCGCTTCTGACTGTTCACCCCCGAGCTGCAGACACATTGATGATGCCTCCAATTAAAGACAATAAGCCTCGCTCCGTTCTGCTGGAACAATTCCAGCTAGGGGATCAAAAAATCAGTTTTCGGGCCTACGCCGGAGGCGGAAGAGCTGGGTACGTTTTTCAGAGTTCGCATTGGAGAGAGGGCTTGTGCGTTAAAGATCCTAAGTTAAATGGAATGGATCTGTAGACTTTACTAATTCCGGGGATCAGTTTAAATTCGACCACCCTGAGTTAAACGTTTCTCGATACACGGGAACGCTGCGAAGGGCTTTCACAGATGCCTTGTACATCGAATGTCGCGCGAACGGCTCCCTGATTCAACAAGGTCTTGACGGCAAGATTACTCCCTTCTGCTACGGTTGGATCGAAGCCCCCACTTCTGCAGAGATGCAAGTAGCTAAGAGATGGGACATACAGCCATTTTTGTGGGATAGACCGCCTTCGGCCAGCAACCGGAAAGTCCAGGCGATTCTGTTTGAATGGATTGATGGCAAGACGCTCTTACAATTTCCGATTAGCTCAGATATTGCAGATCATGCTCGCACACAACTCAAAGCCTTACATGATGCTCAAATTGCGCATGGCGATCTTGCGGCGTCCAACATTCTAGTTCAAGGCCAGGGTAATGAACACCGAGTCTACATTATAGATTTAAGCGCTTCTGTTACTCTGCCTCCTATCAAGATCACGGCACAAGATTTCCTTGTCTTCTTCTTTTACTTCTCCTTCTTCTACGGGAGGACTGTCACTCCCTCTTCCAGGCAATCCTGATCCTGGCTTGGGACCTGCATATCCATCACCTGCTGCCTCTCCATGCCCAAAGAATTCGTCATGGTGCTCGTCACCTATTGGACTCGTCGGCGCCGACTCAGTCGGTGCCGCAACGACCAGCACTTCGTTTTCCACTTCATTACTATCTTGCATCATTGAACTCTGCCTTCTTCGTCGCTCTGGAAGTGCTGGTGGCTTGGGAGAGGATCGAGCCGGAGAAAGCTCCCCCTCACCGCTGCTGTCTGGGCGTCGGGGCAGGAGCGGTGGTGGGACCGCCTTGCGCTTCGGCATCGAGAACGTATTACTCTTGATAGGTTTCTCGGGAGGCGGCAAGGGAATCCCTGGAGGTGGAAGTGGCCGACCACGTCCAATCGGTTCCCTCGTGACGGATAAGGGACTTTCAGACCCAGCCTCCGAGGTCCCCCTATCAACCGCCGCTTGTGCCTCTCGTTGCTTATTCCTTGCAAGCACCCCCCAAGACCATCTCTGGGCCGCCGCAGTCGCAGCATTGATAGAAGCAAGGGCTTGCTTTCTGTCTGCCGATGTTAATGATCTCGCTGCTTGTGCAAGACTTTTCGGTTTATTGCCCTCCTGGGAAGACCGTGAACCCTCACGTTTCAGACTATCCGAATTGAAAGACATGGTGCTGACAGTGGTGGGCGTACGAGCCACTGGTGAGTCCGAGATGGTATGAAGCTCTGATTGCTGACCACCACTGCCCGTAGAGCCTTTGGATCCAACGCTGTCAGTCCGTGATTTCAGTGCACTTGCCATCGCAGACTCTGTCGGTGGTGATCCTGCCTGCGATCCTGATGGAGAGGCGCTCCCGGACCGGGACTTCGTCGAGATTTCTTTCAGATATGAGGCCACACCCTCACTCCTTGCTGTTGCATCGTTCCCTTGACTTGTCCCATTCCCATCTGCATGGCTGCCGCTGATAGTGGGACTCGCAGCGTTTGCGAACGAAGGCGATCGCATGAGCTTCGGTGTGGCCGGCTCTGATTTATCTACTGCCTCAGCGGTCTTCATGCCAAACAGCTCGTTGAATGAAGACAAGGACTTTCTGCCTGAATTCGATTTCGTAAGCCCCTTGCCATCAGCCAATACCGGCATACTCATTATTCTCTCGTCTTTTGCCATTTCAGCTGGGGTTGTTGTCCCGGAAAGTCCCCCATCTGCGAGGTCTTGCGGTTCTTCATTAGGAATATCCGTCGACCCCACTGATAGCGGTTCTTTCTTCCAAATGCCTCCTCTAAACCGCTCGTCACTTGTATCGTGGAAGGGCATGTCGTCCCAGAAGGGCAGAACAATTGTTTCCGCGATAACCTCTCGGATTCGGCTTTCGATGGCTCTGAGGATGACGTTGTAGGTGATTTGTCTTGTACTGACGATCGGTTCCAAAACCAAATCTACCTGTGGCATCTTCTCGAAAGTAAACCAAAGCCGATTACTCGGAGGCGGTTTGAACCTGAGCAACACATGTCCCTCGAGCTTTTTGCAAGTAACAGCCAGGACCATATCAACCTCACGCGGCTTGAATCGTGATCCGAGCTCGATGCGCGCAGTCGCTGCAATTTCAATCCTGAAGTGACCAGTATAGTTGACATCTGCTTCAGCGGTGCAGTCTCCGTTCACGGTCAAGTCTTTGAGTCGTGGATTAGTAATGAATGGCCCTGCATTTCCGAGATCGATCTTTCTCAGAGCTAGCTTCGTGATAAAGTTGGGTTTTTTGACTCGTGCAATCTTCTTGGTGAGTTTGTTCCTGATGAATTGTTCCAGTTCGGGTGTACGATACATCGCCAAAAACATACGCCCAATGAATGCATTGAGCCATCTCGTTTGCAGGTGTTCTTCTGACGAGTGGAGCTTCTGGACCAGCATCACGATGTGCTTAACATCGAATTCTTGTGGGATCGGCGCATCTTCTGGATTGCTCTTTTCAAGATTCTTGAGGAGCGCAAAGTAGAAGTCTTCTTTCTCTGATTGATTCTCACTGAAAAGAAAGAATGGCAATGACGCAGCGTTATCGCCCGCTCGAGTCTTTTTGCGAGTCAACCGAATGCAATTGCGCTTGATCCAGAGTTCACCCTCAGGAATATCTTCACCGCCAGCATAGACGTCGACATCGTGGTATTCAAGGGAGATGACATATCGAACTTCCAGTTGCTGGATGTCATCGTACAACATGAGGTGGCCATGCCTGTACCAGGATTAATCTCGGGGCGCAGGGTCAAGACGTATGTTGTTCCACGTACCTCAACACCACATAAAAGACATTGTTAGATCTCTTCCCAGTAGCATCTTTACTCGGTTCTATTGTAGGCTTTTGCGATCTGTCAAATATACTTCGATACATGGTCTGGTAGACACTGGGTGATTCTTGAGCCACCACCTCGCCCGCAGGAGTCAATTTCTCCGGAGGCTTTCCATTGACACCTCCAGGGACATATTCACGACAGACTGCAAAGTAGCCCGCAGCGACATCGGAATCATGTTTGCGATGGAACTTCTCCGCGAGGTCATCGGTTCCTGATTTGAAGGCCGGTTTGTCGTCGTCAGGGCGCGCGAGTTCAGCAGGATCATCGTTCGCAATAGTAGAGATATCTTCCTTGGCTTCGGGGAGAGTGTAGTAGGCATGGAGGAGGACAAGAAGGACCAGTAAGGGCAGGAAAGTGATGCCACCGAGGATGTAGACGAAGAGGAACCATCTGAAAGGACCCATCTGTTAGCACCACATTGGAATGAAGTTGATGGTGCGCATGAGAACTGCGACCACACAAATGGGAGCAGCGAGCCTGCTGGGCAGGAATTCAAATCTCGGTGAAGTACGGAGTGTGAAGAATGTCACTGAGAACAGCGATGGTCGGAACACAATCACGAGGGGGTTGTCATGTTACGACTCGTGTCTTGGAGAGAGAGAGTTCCACTGCCTGGCTCGCTGGCTCTCCGCGCGGTTGATGCCTGTGGATGACGTCGATCAGTCGAGCGGGTAAATAATTAGACTTGGCCTCGCCGTTTCAAAGATTATCTCAGGACAACCACAAACTGTGCCTCCCAGCACGCGCCCCGCCCGCCACAGATGAAATACTTGCTCCAAACTCGTTTCCTCGTTCCAATAATGTGATTCTTCCCTTCATGGCGGAGGGTAATGCCCATGTAGAGAGAGTCTCTCCCTGTGCCTGCAGCGGCGGAGGAGGCGGACCCCTCGACCAACAGTTCAAACTCTGCTTCCAGCAAGTGTCGCCCCAAACATGACAATCCTTCTTACTCAATACCACATAAATAACAACAATTTTCTACTCCGTATCCTTGTCCGCGCTGGCATCTGGATTGCTCGGCGATTTCAACATCATTGTGTCTCGACCGTTCGCATTGCTCTTGGCATCTATGTCAAGTATGGAGCTCACACAGACCACGCTGAAGCAAGAACTATGCAATGCCAGGCCGAGCAAACTTCCATTCGGGTCCCAAAGACATACTGCTCTTTTCGACGGAAAAGCATTACCTATGTCGTTATGGAGAGAATCAAAGGAGAGATGCTAGTAAAGAGATGGCCCAAGCTTTCTGATCAATCCAAGAAAAAGGTACCAAGTCGCCTCCAGGAGCTTGCTCAGGAGATGCGCAGTCTCTCTCTTCTCCAAGTGGCAAGATATCCAGTGTTGACGGTGGGTCTTTATGGGATTGTAGACTACGATCCGGTGTCGATCGGTTCGGGCCTTTCGAGAAAATACTGGCGAGTTTTCATCGTTTTCTACGAGATGGCCTTGAAAAGAGTCCTGAATGGTTCCCGGAAGTTGACGAAATGATCGCTCTACAGAGAGAGGACGCGGGTGTATCGTGGCTGACCAGCAGTCGGCTTAGGGGATCATAACTCCAACCACCACCGGCTACCGTATCTTGATACTGTTGGCTACCAGGCCCGGCAGGTTTGTTAAGGCCCACACACCAGCCTCGGGCTTGTTCAGGCGTGGACGGATCCTCCCAATCAATATCTAAACCATCAAACCCGTGGTATTGAAGTATTCGTACTGCACTTGGAGCAAAGGCTTGTCATCCTTCCTCTGTGCTCGCCGGTACAACGAATTGTGGTGAATACGCCCAGCCTCCAATCCTCAACAACAACAACCTGAGATGTCTATTTTGCTGCTTTCGCAGAAAGAGCTCCTTTATTGCTCTACTTATACATATTCAACCCCGGCTCGTTTACGCCCCTCGCCGTGGTAGCGCTGCTCAACATCCCGGATAGGGATCGGAACAAGCTAACGTTCCCATCGGTCCAAATATTTGCAAATGCGTAGAAGACGTGAGATAGGAACTTGACTGGGAGGTCTTGTGGGTGGTAGTCGCGCTCATATACTGCCCAATTGACCAAGTAGGCTGATGATCTAAACGCAGTGACCTGGGCCCGTCCGTGTATGAAAGAACGAAGAGTGTTCAAGTGACAGGCACAAAAAAGATATCAACCAATTGTATTGCATTTTATTGGTTTCGGAGACCAGCACTGACATGGAAGGACAAGGCAAGAAACACTCACTAATTCAATTAAGAGCGCATGAGGCACATTTTGTGGCGAGATCCATGGACCACTACCCTCTGCGTATAGCATTGGAACCCACTCCACAGCATGATGACACTCGGCGCCAGAAATAGAAGTCGGTCTACAGCAACAGTGACTCGATCCAGAGATTGAAGATTGCTGCTCGGGGCGAAGTCAGCCATGCTGGGCCAGCTGCATGTAACTTGTTTTAGGATTTCTTCTAGGATGGAATCTGATCGATTCGGCAAATTGGCACCGATGCTGACACCAAGCCATCTGGCGAATATATTTCTAGGCTTGAGCGTAAGAACTGTCGCAAGTGCACCGAGTGTTGTTAGTTAATACGACTTGCACTTTGCCTTCCTGGAGGCAAATTCTGGACCCGTTGAAGACTCCCTATCATGGGCCCTGCCACAACGTTACGCGACACCACATGGCTGTCACTAGAGGAGGTATCTCACCGCCTCAATGCCGTCCTCTCTCGCGCACGACGCGGCCTATACCTGGTTGGCAATATAGGCACCTTCGCTTCATCGGAAGTTTGGAGTGCGGCAATTAACTGGTTCAAAGCGCAGGGTCGGACCGGTCGAGATCAAGATTTGTGCCCTTCTCTTCATTCTGTCAGGTTGGTCTAGAATCCAGAATCCGGAAACTTCGACTATTGGGTGTCAAGGAGCAGCAGATGATTAAAGTCCTGCGGCATGGGCTGCGCTACAACCGTTCGTGTGGAGCTGTATGGTCAACCAATGCATATCCTTTTGCTAATTCAGGACTCTCAAAGATATCCCGCGTGCTCCTCCTTCAGCTTAGGAGATAGACTTTCCGATTCCCTGGTTTGAATTCTTCCAGCAGAAGGGAGCTCACCTCGCTAGATCTAGATGGTGGCGTCGCAAGTTGTTTCTCCAGTACTTTGAGTGTGCCCTCTCAAGAGCAATGTAAAGGGCAATACCAGCCGGCGGAGAAAATGCAAAAGGTATACCATACCGTATCTGGCATATCGCAAGATGCACCACCCACACACAATCATGAGCGGGCTAACGGATGAAGCGCATAGTATTCAATGATAGAAGCACCCCGATCAGGACAAATTCGCATCTTTCCAATTTCTGTTGCACGTAGATATTCTCAAATCTGTCTCAACTCCACGCTCGGGCATCGAGTTCCGCCACGTGCTCGATATCTCCCAGCAGCCAGGTGAGCTGGCCCTGTGCACGTCTCTGTTGCAAACCCACTTCACTGGTGACTGGGTCAAAGTCGATGCGGTGGTGTGTTGCGACGCCGCGGGCTTTATCTATGCCTCAGCGTTAGCCTCGCGGATCGATGTGCCCCTGGTGTTGATTCGCGAAGCCGGCAAGCTCCCCCCACCGATTGTTTCCGTCATCAAATCTCCGTCGTATATTTCATCTTTGGCATCTAACGATACGAAAGAGGAGCGAATCGAGATGGAGTGGGATGTGATCCCTAAGGGTGCGTCGGTAGTGGTGGTAGACGACGTGCTTTCTACGGGGTAGACGCTTTGTGCGGTCCTATAGCTACTAGATGAAGCTGGCGTTAGCATCGAAGATGTTAGTGTTATAGTCTTAGCCGAGTTCCCGGTTCACCGTGGCCGGGAACTGTTGCGCCAGCGTGGATATGGCAGAATCAATATTCAAAGCCTTGTATTCTTTGGCGGTGCCTAGGAAACGAAAGAATGGGTCTTATCGTCAAGTGGTGCTGCCAGATTGCCCAGGCTTGGCGTGTCTGCAATCTGCCTTTCTTCTAACGGTATAAATCTGTGTTTACTATAGCAAAAATCTCAGCTTGTGCTGGTTGTACCATTCTGGGTCCTACTTGCGAATTTCCAGAGGACTCACAACAATGCCTCCAATGTCGAAATTCTGTACGACGCTGCGAAAGCCGGTGGAGTGATGAAGATTATCAACACGTGAAGGATGAAATCCAGAAAGGTGAACACGTGGTCCAAACGGGCGCTTCGGTCGAGAGGATTTGGCTTTTGTTCCTTCTTGATGCCTTGAGGACGTTACCCTTTGCTGGTCAGTCGAGCTCTGAAGATGGGAGCGGATAATTGAACTTGATGTGGCAGCTTCAGGGGCTGCCTTGAGGTTTTCCGAGCGGTTACACTGTCTCGACGTGCTCTAGATGTAGTTACAGGCGAAGTGCCAGCCACGGTCGGGACCTGAAACGCCAGCGGTAGGTAATATACAACATCGTATAAAAAGAGATTAGTTGGTCAGCCGCGCTTCTTGGTACACAGAACTCCGTGCCGATATCAATTGGCCAGTAATTAGATAATAGGCCAGCCTTGAGTGTCCGCCCTGAGACTAGTGGAATATATGAGTAGTCTTCTCAAAGGCTCTTTTATATAGCCACAGGTTCTGTAGATCAACCTCATCGTCAATGTTCTGGCCGACTAGAAAGGTTGTCGATTCTGGATAACCAATCAGCCACCCGCTTAAGGGGGGCATCGCTCCTGGCCTTTCTCGGTCAGATTGCATCCCAAATCTATTGTGACGCTTGAGAGTATCCTGAACATCCTACCTGAATCTGCGGTGAAGGTGAAGCTTTTAATGAAGTGGTCAGGACTGATGGTCATGATGAAAAGGCTCGCTTGGTCATCATCTGGTGAGCCCTGTCAAACTAGCCCCCTCCAGTCCCTGAACAAGTTCAGCGGCTTGGTAAACTAGTATGTCAACGTCAAAGCATTGAGAAAGGAGGTAGGTGCTTTCAAAAATCGAACAACTGGATATACCGGATGTGCTACGGATGCAATGACCATCCCGGCGTTCGTGACCGCCTGAATTTCGGCGGCCCAAGACAAAGAGACGTCAATAGTCGCCAGAAACAACTCTACAGGGATACGGGAGATGCGGGAGGGGATAACTCTGGGGGAGAGCAAAGCAGTAGTAGTGCATTAACCAGTAGCAGCCCTGCTCGTGGTGCTGCTTGATTATTTATTTAAATAGAATAAAAAAGTAAAATTAATATTTATATTATTAGTAGAGTTTCCGCATATGGCCCTAATTTTACTTGGGACTAGAAAGGAAGGATCGAGGCTGCGCGATTCGCGGGGTAGGAGCCGATCCTTATCAGCGAGCGCCTCAGCGTTCCCAAAGATCTCTTTAATGCCCAAAAGACCGCAGCCTATCACTTCCTGCTCCTCACACCAGCGTATGCGAAACTCCTCCCTCTTCAGGTGCGTACTTAGGGTATCTCTAAAGTAAGTAGGCGCACGACTCATCTTCGAGCATGGAGGAGGACCAGGGGATACTTCTGCCAGTTGACATGAACTGTTGACAGGCAAATACATGAAATAGAAATCCAAGAGCGGCAAAGTACATAGCATAATTAACAATTCATACAAATGCGTGAGCGCATAAACCTATTCATGTATGCGTCTTCCCCACCAAAATTCTGCACACAAAAAATCAGTCATCAAGGTCGCTGTGTTGTGGGGCACAATGATTTCACCCGAATTCTTCCACTTACCAACGCAGGCAGGACAATAGCCTGGACTGCAAGTGTTGACAAGTCCTGAAGACTTCTCCGGCCGCTTATCCGCACAAGCACAACACTTCGAAACAGCTGTGAGTTGGCATCCAGCCTTGCTTTTGTGGCTGCAGGGCAGGGAAAGGCTCTGGCTGAATCGAGAAGAGCCCTGCGCACTCCATTCCCGTTCTCTCTTCTTCAGCTCTTCAACTTTCTTAAGGAACGCAGTGCCATCCCAGTCAGGATCTGGTATCAAATGGACACCGGTTTCATATCCCTCCACTAAATCGAACAAACTTAAGTTTCCCGTTTCGAGCTGTAGCCATGCGTCATAAATGTTATAGGCACAGATACGTCCATATGTAATGGCATGCCCCAGAAACTCGGCTTCGGCCCCTTCCCGAAGACCTTCGTCGATCTCATAGTCTATCGCCTCCCATTTCAGATCCTCGACAAGTTGTTGAGCACGGGCGGCAGCATCATCCGAGTCTAGAAGGCAGCTTAAATCTGGGTAGACAATGATGAGGGATAGATCTTGACACGACTGCTGGTCGGCAAAGAAGCAGAGTTCACTGCTGTTGCCGGTCTCTTGTTGTGTTTTCTTGTAAATACGTAGTATATCTGCCTCGGTGCCATCTTTATCGGATCCCCAAGGAATAAATTCCACGTGGAACTCATCTGGTAGCTCAACTGTCATGTCTCGCCTGAGAGCGTCTTCGGCCGAGGGTTGAATATTGGTGAGACAATGGATCAAAAGACTTATTTCTGGATCAACGAAGTCTACTTGGGCTGCCTGGGCTTCCATTCTTAACGATATGAAGATGAACCATACGAAGATTTCAAGTAGAGGTATTCCAAAGGAAGTCTTTTCCTCATGGGAAAATCTAAGGGAAGTGATGTGAAATATGGTCAAGGCAGGCAGCAACGGGGCTGGAAATGCCCCATCGTACCAGAGACCTAATAGGTTAGTAAGCCGACCGAGAGAGACATGAAACGGGAATGGCTCCACTTTTATATCTCACAATGAGATCCAATCAATTGAGGGGGGAAGTTGTGATCTCAGGGAGCATTCAAGGGACGAGTATTGTCTCTGTGGACATCAGACTCCGAACGTAATCATTCCGTCACTCATTCATTTTTTCCACTTGTTTGGATTACTAGAGTGCACCGCTATCAACCTTCAAGCGCCATTTGCAATGCGGCTTGGCAATGTATCAGTGCAGTATCGAACACAGGCACAGCCAAATTGTTGCGATTGAGGAGCATGCCGACCTCGGTACATCCAAGAATTAGACAGTCAGCCCCTTTATTGATCAGACGATTTGCAATGGAAATAAAAATCTCCCGGCTCTCCTCTCTAACAATTCCGCAACAGAGTTCCTCATAAATAATGCGATGGGTCCACGCGCGATCGGGGCCGTCTGGAAGAATGGGAGTGAGACCAGCCGCAATTAGCCGGTCGACATAGAAGGTTTGCTCCATCGTAAATGCTGTTGCCATTAAACCTGGGGACTGCAGCCTCTGATCTCGAATGCTAGCAGCAGTGGCGTCGGCAATATGCAGCATGGGAATAGAAACACCTATCATCATTTGTTCAGCAACTTTATGCATGGTATTTGTCGCGAGGACAATAAGACCAGCCCCTCCACGTTCTAAGGCACATGCCTCTTTGTTGAGAATCTGCGCCGCCTCGTCCCATTTGCCACTCGTTTGCAAGCCTTCTATTCGAGCGAAATCCAGGGAGCGGATAAGCAGTTCGGGTGAGTGAAGCCCGCCGAAATAGTCTCTCATGAGATTGCATAGCTCGCGATAGTAAATTTGTGTCGAGGATGTTGACATTCCACCTAAAATACCGATTGTTTTCATGATGCTGGCCGCTGTGAACAAGCGCGGTACAATCAGCGGAAGTATTATAGTGACACTCAGCCAAAGTGTAAGAGGCAGACAGAGCGGACCACTTATACAGATCATTGTAATTGATTACAACACTGCTGTGGCCTGAAAGTGCAATAGTGTGCTATGAGACCTTTAGCTCATAAGCAGCAGGCTTGGCTAAAACGCTGCGGCCTTCATCGGGTGACTCGTTGCTCAGGTTGAAACAGCAAGTGCTCTAGTTTAGGGACACTTGGGAGGCCGGTCCTGACGACGGTGTATGGCGCTATTGTTATCTCTGGTTGCGCAGCCGACGGTGGACTCCCCGTACGTAAACAGTGGGGTTTATTTGTTACTATATAATGCTGCTAAATAGACATCTTATCCGTATCATGAAACCTCTCTCCGTAGAGATGAGGACGCGGAACCGCCGCTAGCTAATGGCCCCGTTCACGTAAACGTTGAAATAAACCCGGAAGTTGTCCGTGGTGGTCTCTTCCGAGCTTATAGAAGTATAGATACCTAGACTAGGGTATAATAAAGTTTATTTACTTAGGGGACAATAATACACTCCGCTCAAATGGCTTAGTTATTGCTAAATAGAATTCGGAGAGGCCATGGGAGGTTCGGGATCCGGGATAAATGAAAAGCAAGATCGGAAGAGGAAATAACACTACTGTAAAAGATGCCTAAGTAGGCATATAGTGGTACGCCTGATAAGGTTTGATCTTAGTATCCTTGATAGTGGCAATAACACCTACGCTTATAGGGCATTATTTGTACGGAGTACCGTTAACATACCTAAGTTAGGTGCAGAAAGTCCTAACAGCGTCCATACTGAGTCAGACATTTCCCCATATCTGCACCATGAAGCTACGCAACGTTGTCACGATCGAGGAAGGAATCAGAGTCTTTGTGGACCTGTTCTGGTCTAAGCACGAACACAACGTATTGGTGAACAGCACCGTTGGTTCGTGATTCGCTACGTCGAAGTCGAAACCCGGTAGTGCCCTTAAGGCTTGGTGTCTCTGGGCGGACTCAATTACTACTACTTACCTGGCAGGGGATCAAATTGAGAAGCGTTCGCCTAGTTAAAATCTTCGGCTAGGCCATTGTACTCCGTACTGTACAGCTCTAACCAGGGCTGAAACAACACCAACTCATGTCTAGGCCTCATATGCACACTCGAGGGAGATTAGGCAAAGGTGTCCACTAGTTAGGTTGTGGCTGTGCTCGACGATCTTCTCTTATGTAGTATTCAAATGGCCAACCTGAGCACACCTTCTTAAGTTAAGCAATAGGACCAAAATACCAGCTGGTGAACGGTGGCACTCCGCTCCCTCTCCTTCTCAGAGACAAGCATGCAGCAAAACCCAACTCATCCAACTCACTATAAAGGGAACCTCGACGGCGCACGCTCCTGCGGCTGCTGCAGGCTCATTTTCTACCCATTGGCTGCACTGCCGCCATCCTCGCACTGAACTTCGCAGGGCATTAGTGGCGCAATACCACGGAAGCCAACACCAATAAGCTGCTCGCTGTTTTCCAAATCGTTGCCAAAAGCTCAAGAGGTCCTCATTATCTTTTCTATATCCCAGATCGTTCTCTTTTGGTTGATCCGATGGCTGATAGCGGGAGATGGAATACTGTTCGGGCTCTTCGCGAGCACCTACCACATCGCTTTAGGCGCAAACCCAATGTCCAAAGGTTTATGGAGCTCTACTAGGCTTGCTCTCGGGAACTTTCACCTCTTCCTGCTCTCTGTTTTGGCCATGGTTGCCACATTTTTTGGATTTGCCACTGGGCCTGCTGCCGCTGTGTTGCTGATACCACATCTGGTTCGATGTACTGTGCTTTTGTCGCACCAGAAATGGCACCTACCTTATGAAATTTCGCGAACAACATCATTAACCATCTTTCCATTTGGCAAGTCAGCCTACATTTCCCGATCAGGGTAGTGAGCGAAATATACCCTATGGTGAGTGAAATAACCTTAACCGAGATTTGTAGGCTGTGAAGATTGATGGAGGACTTCAAGTTTCCCAGAGAGTAGTTCCGCACTGGATACGGCCGGTTGCATTCGGCCGATACTCGTGTAACAACCGGTAAGCCTTTTCAACCAATGGGCAGTTACCCCATTCCAAGTCGATTTGGGCTCTAGGCATGTTGCTGAAAGAGACATAACTGGCCTCGAGGGATTAGGTCTTGTTCGAATATCGGTATCACTAGGTGTCATTGCACAGGACCGCTATTCCAGCCTATAGAGGGCTATATAGAGAGGCCTTTACCTCTCTATATTAGCCCCTCTATAGTCACAACCCTCACACGAGATTTCCACCTCCATCTTGCAGTCTACAGGTCTTTTTATTTATTTAAGCTATCAATTATCTTACTCAGGTAACATCTGCACGATTCCATCCAAACTTTCTCATCCCAAAGTATCCTTTTCAAGAGACTACAAGCCAGCAATCAAATAATTTCTGTTCTACAACAGACATAACTAAACAGCATCCTCAAACTCGCTTTTACTTTTATCCAGATCTATTTTAAGAATCACATCTTCGCGATGTCTAAGGCTTCGTTTGATCCCGCGAAGGATATTCCAGACCAATCTGGCCGAGTCATCTTCACTACAGGAGGTTGGGTTTATAAATGCTGCATCATCATGATTCCTGAAAGCTAACATGGACACCCAGGCACCACTGGTCTTGGAGCTGAATTCGTTTCATTCATCGCGGCGAAGAACCCAGCACATATCTTCTTTACCGGGCGAAACGCCGCCAAAGCCACTGAATTGATCTCTAGAGTCAAGACAGCTTCTCCTGAAACCAAACTCAGCTTCATTGAATGCGAACAAACCAGCCTTGCCTCGGTGAAAGAAGCAGTCACCAGGTTTCTCTCTGAAGAGAATCGACTGGACGTCCTAATGTGCAATGCCGGAGTCATGGCCCTCAATCCCGGCGTCAGCAAAGATGGCTACGAGATCCAATTTGCCACCAACCATGTCGGTCACGCTCTTCTCACCAAGTTGCTCCTACCATGCATGCTCAAAACAGCCGAGCAGCCAGGTTCGGACGTCCGCATCATCAGTCTCTCGTCGACGGCGCACTCGACAGGCCCAAGTAACGGGATCGACTTCGACACGCTCAATACCGACCAAGCATCGCTAGGAGGGTTCTTCAAGCCAAGTAAATGGCTGCGATACGGTCAAAGCAAGCTGGCCAATCTACTCTATGCTCAAGAGCTTGCTCGCCGCTACCCGAGCATCACGTCCGTCTCGGTGCATCCCGGCTTCATCAAGACGGGGCTTCACTCCACTGAGAATACCGCGGATCGCGCCCTGAAGCACTTTCTCTCCGGTGGACATTGGCTGCCTGTAGAGGAGGGAGAGGTACTGCCAGACCTGGGCAGCGACCACACCAAAGGCCAATCTTGAGAACGGAGCTTATTATGAACCGGTCGGCGTTAAGCCAAAGCTGGGAACACAGGCTAAGGATCGAGCTCTAGCGGAGAAGTTATGGACATGGACAGAGAAGGAACTGGCTGCTTATTCGTGATATGAGTGAAGGATCATGATCAATTTGGAGGAGAGTGAAAGTGGGAACGGAAGCCTTCAGTGCTGAGAAGATGTATGGTCAAGAAGCCATTTCTATACACAAGCAGTGACTGTCTCTAATGTCTAATTAACAACGGTCGAAGTCCTTGGCTGGAGAGTGTACATCAGTTCGAGGGAAACAAGGGACAAAATTCTTGCAAGATGAGGAATGACTGCATCAATTGGCCACCATCTCAGACAAATTTCACAACGGTCCGAAAATTTCTGTGATCCAGCCCACAGCGAATACCGCTACCGCACTAATTGTGGTATCCTGTTGTGCGCAGAGTGTCTCCAGCAAGCCCTGCCTGAGGGTGGTAGAGATGTGGCGCTGACCCTTGGATTAAAGGAAGAGTTTGAGATCAAATGTTCATGGTGGCAGTCGGAATTTTGGACATGGGAGACTCTGTCCATTCCCTATTCGACATTTTGGATACGGAATTGGAGGCTCTCATCAATATAATGGACCAAGTCGAGCCCAATTATGTCACGGCCTAGAAACGTGTGGCGGTGCAAGACTTGTAATCTACCCAAATCCGTCTGAAGCCAGAAATTAGCAAAGATAGCACCATGCTCATGCAGTCACCATGAATGGCTAGAAAAGACTGGACTGGAGGTTGACTGAGGCGGATAGGCTCGAGATGGAAGGCTGAGCATATCTGTTGCCTATACCTCTTAGTGGTTTGCCGCGGTTGCCTTAGTGTGATAAACGCGGAATAGAAGGCGACTACCCAATTGGAACGGCGCTAATAGGGTAATATCCCCTGCAGGCTACTCGTTGTTTGATGCTACCCAAGTTTAACACTTCGTATTCGTTTTTGGCTTGGTTCTCTTAGCACTGCGCTCCTACCTATAGTCACTGGGCCAACTTGTGGTGCAGTTTGGGCCTAATATCAACACTTATCAGCCTCCTACTTCCCATCCTTTTCGGCATTTGTGAGACCGAGCTGAAGAATAAGGGCATCTTAGTGTGGAAAGAAATGTGTGTCGATCGAGGCGTATCGCAGCCAGGGTTCAAGATGTCAACGGTGGCGTTTAATACGAATAATCTCTCAGAGGAGTCGCACGTGCAGACTTTAGGGAAGGTATAAATACATAGCACCGATGAGGAAGACGCTAATCAAATTCAGTGCTCAGCCTAACAATTATTGAAACGTTCTCCAGATCCGTTGCTAGATGATTGCACATGAAAAGGCCCAATCTTATACCTGTGGCAACAGCAGACCCAACGCAAGTGGCAACGCCAGTCTTTGGAATCGTGAGCCAGGCCATGATAACTCTGCTCCTAGGGAATTACCTTGTGACGTTGGACTACTTGAAGCAACCGTTGCTGTCGCACTGAAGCTTGCAGCAGCCTGGGGGAAAGCATCGCCCGGGATTTCAGCCAGGAAGTCGGTAATGATGGTTTTGCCGTCATTGGTTGCCGCCTCAGAATCTTGAACGATCGGAACACATTCAATCATGCGACACACGGGGAATATCACTTTACACCAGTCCCCCTTGCTGCCTGGTCTCAAAGTGCTTCTACCCAGGAAGACGGTGAGTGCATTGTAAGGTTCGAGGTTGAAATCCAGGTTCGAGGTAGCGTCATATTTTGTGTAGTTGATTGATTTGACCAGAAACGGTGTATTGGCGCGCACACTGTTGTTTGTGCACGATCGCTGAGACGATACGGGATTGTCTAGGTCACAGCGTGCTTGTGTGAAGAAGGCTGGGAGTAGCACCAGAGCCACGCCTAGCAGCCGCCAGGCATGTGTGAGGAAGACGCCCATGCGATACGGGTATTTTATGTCAACGACGTTGATTTCTCCTTGTTGCCATGATTCAACAGTCAAGATATGGTTGCAAAATGACTATGTGGATGACTGATTGCTTAGTGTACAGAGTAGTTAATTCCTCCTTACCCCTTAATTGTTGCAGATCTTCCGATGCCTGAATATAGGAATGCCCGCAATTAATTAGGCTAGGTTGGCTCTAAAAGCAGGGGGCCTCGGGCTTCCCATTCGTCTGGCACAGACCTAACCGACGTTAACTTCGTTTAACTGATTTCTGGACTTAGTTCTAACTTCCAAACACTTGCTACGAGGAGCGCTTTCCAACGGTGTGAAGGTGAGTTTGGCTATGGCGGGCAATAGCACCATGGTCACGACTGCCCTGCGAAGGCTCGTGTTCTTGAAGTTTGTGCGTGGATGCCAGACATGATTGGTTGATCCGACGGGCGCAGTTCAGAGGTAGGCCCAATTTTGCCCCTCTTCAGCCTGATCTAATATACGTTCGATCTTCATCTTTATACTATATTATCCGTGGTCCGTGAGGCAGTAGTGCTCCTTTGTCTCGTGGCGAGCTTGCGTTCAATATAACGCTGCGTTTCGAGCGGATATACGATGATACCGAGCGTGTCGAAGGCTACCGACGTGGTGGTTACCATCCCGTGCATTTACATGACATATTCAACCATCGATGTCAAATCATCGCCAAATTGTCTTATGGTGAATTTTCCACCATATGGTTAGCTCTTGATAGGCGGTACGGTTACTTCCCCGTCCAAATGCCACCTGAAATCTGCATGACTAAGAACGAAAGGTAGATCTCAGCAGCGGGTTGCCCTCAAAATCCTCCAAGCGGACTGTTCCCAGGCAAACAACAACGAACTAGCCATCCTTCATCACCTGGCAAGCTTGACCGATCCAGATTCAGGAGAAAGGCATGTCATCCAGCTGCTTGACCATTTTTTTCACCATGGACCTAATGGGTCACATCTCTGTCTCGTGCTGTCAATTATGCTCTCAGACGGGAAAGGATTAATGCACGGTGACAGAACACGCGACGTAAACTACGTCAGGAAATTAGCGACCGAGCTCGTCCTGGGTCTAAAATACATTCACCAATCCGGATTAATACACTGTGGTGAGTTTCTTCTCGACGCATGGTCTGTCCTAGCCTTATCCCCACATCTAAATTCGTTAGATTTGCAGCCAGCGAACATGTTGTTCTCCTCGGTTGCCTCCTTGTGCGCGGAGATAACACTTGACCCTCCGGAATTTAGCCCTGTGCAATGCCATTGCTCGACAACACGGTGGCCGATTATTCTCCTCCCAAATACTTGATGATTTCGCAGAGGCCGCGTGGGATTTTAAGTGGGTTGGATATTACCTCTCTTTCGGTCAGCATCGGCGTTTTTGGGGGGAGGGTGGTCAAGTGAATCTTTTCGCAAAATGGAGACTTGACTGGTTAACTAGAGCGACCGCACCCACCAAAACCCGGTGACTCCAAAAGCTCTACGCCCACCAGAATTGATTCGCGGTGAGAGCTGGGACGCTAGTCTCGACGTCTGGGGCTTGGGATGCTTGGTGAGTGAGACTAGTTGAGCGGTTGAACCTCTCTTGACTGTACGTATAGATCTTTGAGTTCGCAACCAATGAGCCACAGTTTCCCCTGGGAATTTTTGGAGCCTCGGCTAAGTCGATAGATGAAGAACATAACTCTATGATCAGAGACACCCTCGGCTACGATGACGAAAGTTGCGAAAGGTTGCGGAACCACCTCAACCGACGGCTGCACCCCAGCTTTGCCAGAGATCAGATCCAAGCATTTACAACATTTCTGCGTCGCATGCTTCAATCGGACCCACGCCGACGTAGTTCACCGCAAGAACTCCCCGCTGATCCCTGGCTGGTGGGGCAGCCAACCACTGTAGGAGGTTAGGGCGTCCATAGAAAGTTACGGCATTGCACTACTCTTCAAGCAGGTCCGATTTTGGCCACCGGTTCTCACACTGCGACTCTCGTCGGTGGTCGTGTCATTATCGCGCGTGGCACTCTAGCTTCGATCTATTCTCCAGTTTGAAGAATCGAGCTGGAGGAGGTATACAATTGATGCCTGCAAGGGTTCTGGGTAAAGGGATTCGCGGAGAGGTGTATCAAGACGGACCCAATGTTAATCACGGGCTGCATTGGTGTTCTTCAGCACGCACGTGGAATGCACGGCAGCCAACTCAGCTCGGGTTTCGCTGGCTGGCTGGCTGTGCGGCGGCACCATGCTCCAAGCACTGGTACGTGGTGAATACATGACACTGGGCAAACCCAATTTCTGTAGGACCGTGTCCTTACATTAACTGTGAAAAATGTTGGAGAGCACCGATCTGAAATCCTGTGTATTTTCACCTTCCTATGAAGGAGAAAAATCTGCACAAGGGAGTGGAATGTGGTCGAAGAAATGTTCATATCTAAAGGAGATGGTTGGGCAGCTAAGTAATGGTTGGAAGCGGGAAACATGGGAGACAGTCCTTGCAAGGGTCCAAATTGCTCTGATTTCTCTTCATTGGGTGAGCTCGACGATGGAATTGGTAGAGATGGAATGAATGCGGGTAGGAAAAAGGACAACTGAGGATTGGTCAGGTCAAAGACTTGACCTGGCCTGAAAGATCACCGCGCCGAGATGGTTCATGGAGAGCCAACAATATCAACGAGCAAGGGTACCATGATGTCGAAGTTCAGCGGCGGCTTTGCAATGAAAGCTGAGAAAAGCTGACACACACAGGCACACGAGACTACAATGCGAGGCACTGGAATGACGGGCATCTGGATGCAGTTATGAGAATCGATGCATCGGGAGATCAGGCAGGTAAAGTATATGAAACTACGTAAAGTATATCATTGCCGCTGGAGTACCGAGAGAGAGTATTTCTTCAAGCTAAAAAGAATGCGTTGCCCCTATTTTCCCCCTTGTCCTTCCACTTAGGATAAGCGTAAGCGTTTTGAGATCCTGAAACCGAAACATCCTTTGTCCTTTTTATTCCTATGAAAACTAAGTAAAGGATATCATTGCAGCTGGAGTCCCGAGAGAGTATTTCTTCAAGCGAAATACATGCGTTGACCCTGTTTTTCCCTTTGTCCTTCACTTCCGACCAGCGTGAGGGTTTTGAGATCCCGAAACCGAAACATCGCCCTTGTGCTTTTTGTTCCTGCTACCCGTACGTCAGTCGAGAGTATTCGAGCGGCAGGGTGTCAAGTGTTGTCAATACCTTGACGACTAGGGGCTTAAGCATCCCACATGATGGTATCTGGGGAGGCAGAGTTTCGAACAAAGGCCCAAGCCGAGGTGGAGGAATGGCCCAGCTCGGGGGTGCTTGGGGGCGTGGGAGGGGGTTTGGTTGGGTTGCCGGACAATGACATGTTCAGCCGGACCATCTCCAGGCATGTACAAGTGCAAGTGCAAGTCGAAGTCGAAGTCGAAGTCGACCCGGCAGTGTCTTGAACCGGTGCAGATGCAGATGCAGATGCAGATGGGGTCTTGGAGTCTCTGCCGCTGGCCTGGGGGGTTTCTTTGGGGTTGCGGTTGTCAGACATGTTGAATGAAGCGCACAAAGATACAGGAGATGGCAGGCTGGCGGGCCGGTGATGGGAATGTGAGAGGATCTGAAAGGATCTGAAAAGGATGTGGACAGGCACGCGGCCCTTCAAAAAACCTGGCCTCGCCTTTATACCAACCCCTCTTCCAGCCCAGCCGTGCGTTTCTCCGCTGGTTGTGTTCATGGGGCTGTCCTTCCTCCGGACTCCGTCGGGCTTGCATTTTACGACGCTGAGCTGGGCTAGTGAGGCATGGTGATTGATGGTGATGCCGGAAATGAAATGAAATGAATTGGAAGGATTGAAGGTGTGGTGGGGGAGCCTTGCCCCTCTCGACCCAAATTCTCGGGTCGGGTCGGTAGAGTTTGACGCAACCGGGGCCTTAGCGTGGGCCGAAAAGGGGCCCATGGACCCATCGGGCGCCTCGGGGTTCAGGACCGGGCCTAGTGGCAGACTAGCCCGGCTGTCAAAACTGACGTCTCGCAACCCCAACCCCCGGCTCTTGTCCATTCACCCACCATTCGCCCTGCGCCATTCGCCATCCGCCATCCGCCCGTCGAAGTCGGTGTAGGGGATCAGGTTACACAAGGGGCCCAACAACAACCCAGAGATACGAGGCCATCACTGGGCTTCGGATCGATTCTGGAGCAATCGCTCCTGAACTTCGGATGCCTTGCATGAATTACAGGTGGGTGGACCACTGGTTTCTTTCTAGTTCCATCTGGCCTAGCCGAAGTCTGTTGGTGGCTTGGAGCTGAACGTCATGTTCCTTGTTCTGGTCTTGTTCTTGTTCTTGTTCTTTGTTTGTGTCCCCATCCCCATTCGCGTCCCGGGTCATCCCAAGGATGAATGAGTCCGGAACACATTGGCCTGGGACCCGCTACCTGTCGGATTTGGGTTCTTGGGCATTCATGTCGTGAACCTGGTCAACTTTAGCGAACTCTGGCCTGGCAGTCCTTTCAGTAGACGGGGTTGTCAGAAATGCATGAACATTCGCTTGGATCTAAGACATGAAGCTTAAGTGTGGGTATGCCCGAGTTTGGTCGCCCAGCCTTTCCATCGTCCCTGCAATACTCCGTTGATCGGTCTGGATGCCTTCTCTTTCTTGTTGTATCATTTTCGCAAAAAACCCTTTCCAGTAGCGATGCTTTCGCCTCTCCAAGGTGCAGCAATAGCCTTTGGGTGCCAGAACGCTCTCCTCTTCGGTCTCATCGTCTTTTTCCACGTGGGAAAATGGAATGCATTGTACACGCTTGCGGTGTGCTATCGTACGATCCAGGCGTCAATTGCAGCCGTGGGCATATGTGCGACGACGATTCCTGTCATCTCATCCAGAGTGAACCTCACGATCTTGATGGGGGCAAGTCTTCTGAGTGAAGGATGCTTGGAGGTGAGTTGTCTCGAGTCTCGATCGTCGCTGTGGTTGGATTCTCATGCCGGCACCTTCCAGCTCCTAGCCCAATATTATCTGGCCAATCGCCTTTTTTCCGAATACCGGCCGGCCTTCTGGGTGGTTTTTGTTGCGTCGTGCGTTCATTCCTTGTTCGCAGCGATACTCTTGTGAGTCGAGCACCCGCACCCGCACCTGCACCTGCACCTGAATTCGTTTTCCCAGCCTTGTCTATCCACCGACTGATCAGAGTCTTCTTCTGCTCTCTCCAGGCCACCCCGATTCCAATTCATCCCGTTTTGCGTTTGGTACATGGCAGATCAGGCGGCCCAAGCGTTCTTATGGAGCTATCTGGGCCTCACGGCGTTCTCGACACGGCTCCCCATCCGCGGCAGCCCGACCCTCGGGGTGGATCACTGCCTCTGGGCGACGCGAAGGGCCATCATCTTCATCTGCCTCTCGATCGTTGCATTGGCACTATCCGTGACCTCGGCGACCGACCTGGTTTCGATTATTTACGGAAACCTCATCCTTCTCATCCCCACCCCGAAAGCCATGATCAGATTCAATCGCTGGAGGCTTCATCATCTCAGCGAATCTTCCGACGACGAACACGGGAATTCTCATGGAGGAGCAGGGGATAGCGAAGAAAACATTGCCTGATCAATCAGCTGGAACTCCTATCAAACCTATTGTAGCTAGTCAGGATACCAGACATCAAACTATTGTAACCAGTCAGTATACCAGACATCAAACTACTGTAACCAGTCAGTATACCAGACATCAAACTACTGTAACCATTCAATATACGAGACATCAATCTATACTCGTCAGCCCGCATCCAAGACATTAAACGATAGTTAACAGCCAACATACAAATAAAGCAACCTATCCAATGCCTTCTTGGGGGGGTCTTTCAAGCCTTCCTTTCCCATCTGATCATCTTATCCCCCCTTTGCAGTGCCAATCGACCTAGGGAGGAGCCAAACAACGTGCTCCATACTACAGGTAGGGTATTTCGTATTATGGATTTAGAATGTGTGCAATTGTATATTAGGCGAATTAGTCCAAAATAAATTCAGCATGAAAGACTCTCTATCTTTTGTGAAATCTATATAAGCCACTAATTCTATTGAAGCACTCTTCACTTCGTCTGATGCTCGGGCCTTGAAAAGAATACATCTGAGGCAATTCAGGACCTATATCGCACGCTTTTCGAGCGTAAGAATGCGGGGATTGAGATCTAGCCTCCAGGGGCATGTACCGATGTTGATAGCTACATCACCGAAGGCAAGTAATGTGGGCCTGCTGGCTATGTACCTACACAATGCAATTTCTGACGAGCGGATTTTTGTTATCAATCAAGTCGATCTTTCCATATCGAATCCGCGGATACGTACGCGAGTGCGATTGACATACATCTCGCATCGCCAATCTGACAACCAGTACCGGTACTAACATGGGGCGGCGGATACCAGTCCTCTTCACAAAAGTTAATCTTCTCAGACAGACTTGCACCCAAAAGCCATTGGTATGATGATGATACGTTTCATGACGGGACGTCACGACATCGCCCGGATCTTGTGCGATGATGCTGAAATCGATGGCCGGGGTGTGCAAAAAGCGACGGCGGGATTATCACCTGATGATGCCGGACAAATTGGCTGCATTGGGGCGACATGTGAAGGTATTTCACCAGCCGCGCGTGCCTCGAATTGCGCCGAGTGGATCGGTGATATGACGACCCAGGCCACCGGGGCCGCAGTCCAAAGGAGCGATTTTAGCTGCAAGTCGACCTCTTCTTTTTGGCAAAGACTAACAGATGGCTGGGTGTTGAGGTGGAGAGAACTTGTATAGAGACCCTGGATGTGGCTGCGGGTGGCGAGCATTCGGCTGTTGGTCACAAGAGCCGTGGGCGGCATGCCTGAGGCGGGTTGATGATATTGATTTGCCGGACTGAATAAAATACTGTGCACTATTTGAACTCCGCTATATGTTGACAACGCCGTTTCTAAAGCATCTCATATCGCTCGATCGTCCCGCTAGGGTTATTAATAGCTTCTACGCCGAGGTTGCCAGCGTCATCAAGAAAGATGTCTAGATCGACTTACATTGTCCGGGACAATGCAAGTTGATCTAAAGTCGAAGTTGATCAGGGATAGAGGCGGCAGTCTTGGAACGGCAAGTCCAGTAGCGAGCTTCTGGAAGCCCCCAAACTTTGGCCAAGGGGGGAATCTTTTACTTAGATCCATGAGCCCAGGGTTGACGTTGAACAGTAAGCAGCCCAAATTGTTTCTCTTAGATAGGCCGAAATTTCAGGCTTCTGGAGTGTTACAGTCCCTGTGCTTGGAGACAATACAATATGAAGGTCAAAGTTCCAGCATATAAGCACCCCTTTTGTCGTGGGCGACTTTTGTGGGGGTATCAAATGGTCATCAAAAGATAAAGTCATGAAAGCACGCAGTAATGCGACCCCTTGGGCCGCAGCGTATGTTCGGGGGCAATCATAATGTGTTCAAGGGTATAGTATTCTCTGTCATAAAGTCGATCTATCCTTATTGATAAAGATACACCTCGTCTTCACGCTGAACCTCCTTCGAAAAGCCGCCGACGACCTCCTGTTAGGACAACGCAACGCTCCGCCACCACTAATTTAGGTTACGGAAGACACTGAATAGAAGATATCGGATATCCTCGCAGTGAAAAAGGACCGAAATCGCTGAAAATGCCGCGGAAGCTAGGTTGGTTTCGATGAAGACCCTAAATAGTATCTCACGTCGGACTTTAAGTACTCGCCTCACAGACTGAGAGACTTTCACCTAGCGCATCCGGAACTACCTAGACCGCCACGGACGCTCGACGAATGGGTTAAGCAATGGGAAGCGGGGGGCGGACGAGTACGACGACCTAGACGATGACAGGGAGATACCGGCAAGTCTACGGGCAGACTTCTTTAGAAAGAGGGGGTGATATTACGACCGTAACACGTGAGCAAGGCTGAGTCAGGCTGAATAACGTTATACAACAATGACTATCTATTACAGACAGGTGTACGGGAGGGATGAAACAGTATACAACAGGGAAAAGGTAGGTTGCATATAAAGCCCAAGATAGATTAGTAGATCTAGTTTTAGAATTTATAAGCGTTACTTAAAAAGGACAAGATCGAGATGTAGCTTAACAAGGTTAATATTAAATACTATTCTTTTAGTACACAACATTTCTAAGTTATTAGAATAAAGCTATTGATACGAGGGAATCACGGAGCAGGCGTTACTAAATTACACTAAGATTTTAAGGTGCTTTAATACTGTTCTGACTATCGTGTAGTAGCATAATCTGGACTGTTTGCGACAGGTAGAGAATATTCTCTTACGATACTCGTCTCGCAGCGAAGCAGACGCAATAGAGCTGTCATGAATCGAAATTCGTGGAGCCTGTGGCATTAGGCCGTAGCTAACCATGATCTTCCCAATAATTGTAATACAGTAGTCATTACCTATATATAATTTAACTTTTGGAAACTAATGTAGCACACTTCTCTATGACTTGAGCATGGTTAGATATCGCTGGATATTGATCTCGGTTGACGCTCCGCTGCCGAACTTTCGCAACCGTGGGGACCTCGCATCACGAAATATCGTGGATGTGATTGTTGATTTGGCGGTGGAGCTCCGGCGGAGACTAGCTTTAGACGCTAGACTATCGTATCTTTGATCGCGGTTATCGACAAAGGCGCCTGTGTTGGGTTGCGCTGGTGCAGAGGTCGCTGATGAAGTGGCTGGTGCTTGGGCAGGCCCCTCAGCGTCTGATGCTGTCATGTGTCCCATATCTTGATTGTTCATGTCAGGTGCGTGGGAGTCGAGCATGTCAATCCAGGGTATTTTCCTGGCGTACAACTTGCGCAGCTGCCAAAGCTGCTCGAGTTGATCTTCTGGAATTCCTTCGATGGTTGGGTCGCCGATGACTTGGAAAGCACGTCTCAGCGCTGCCATTGGCGCTCCACACCACAATCCTGGCTCTTTGAACGGACCTAGTCCCGGGATGAAGGTCTTGTCTGCATTTACCGGGAAAAAGTCCCTTAAGGTGTAACGCCAGTAACTTCCTCCTTCTGCCTCGGGCGACAGGAATTGCCGTCCTTGTAAATAATCAGCATACATCTGCGGCGTTGGAACGATTCGTGGAGGAACATGGCTCAGTCGTCTCGCGACGTCAAGTCGGTTGTTGTAATCCCTAAGCTCGAAATCGATAAAATACTCTAGATGAGTAGGAATAAATATTAAGCCGGGATTATTGATGTCGTCGAATGCTCGATGACACGAAGGGCAGAGAGGAATGCAGTTTTGTTCATCTCCAAGATGATCGAATGTCAGAAGGCCCCATGCTACATATTTGCTAAACTGTGAGTGATCAGTCATCTGGCCAACCATCGATGGCACGAAGGATCGCGTTGCGATACTGGCACAAACATACTGAGCCGTCTTTTTTACTTATAACGTGAGCAATGTCTGGCGCACCGCCACCGCAATGCCAGCATCTCTCGCCATCATTGCGCTCCACAATTTTTTGCTTCGTCCTCCTCGAAAACAGTGAAGTCGACGATGCGCTAGAATCATTTGCACTGTCGAAATCACTTCGTTTGCGTTTGCGACTTGAGCTCGATGAGCTCGTTTCGTTCGAAACTGGGACTGGTGGTGGCAACATTGCTGCCATCGGAGGAGGAAACACGGGTGCAGGACTTTCCTCAGGTTGAGGTGCCATTATTCTTTTTGTTGCTGTTGTAAAGATAGACTCAGGTGGATAGTGTCTCCCCCCGCCACTTTACCCAGCGATGGCTGGAATGGTAATGCTTGGCGCTGTGTCAACCCTACCAACAATTTAGACAATCAACACATGATTGCTTCTTTTGGCGTAACTGCGCCTCCAGCCTAGAGCAGCTAAATATTCGGGTCTTTGCCGGTCATCACTTAAGGGATGCCCATCATCGTCTTTGGAAGCACGCCCGTCTCTTTTCCAACGAGCCGTCGCTTCAATCATGTCGAATTTATTGGATAATACACATCGGTGACGGTCACGAAGGAGGCATTGTTGTCGGAGACGTGTAAGTCTTTGTGTGGTACCAACAACGTTAGAGAATTGGGGCGCTGAGAGGGATGTTGGGGTGGGTTGAGGAGTTTTCTGGCCAGACGCTTTAACTAGCTGGGTGTTAGCATTTTAATGATAGGTATTTAAGATACAGAATTCAATATGTGGCAGGAAGAAATTGTCTACGAGGTAGTCCGAAAACGCAGCTAGACTTTGTTGAAGCTCATCCGACTGCTGATGTTCCCAGACATTCAGATCGCTAAATCGAGACAAGGCTTGAGCCAAATTTGGCTCCGGCACATCTCCACCACGAGAGAGATCCCTATCAATGAATAAAAAGAGGTGTTTCAGAAAATTATCCTTGGAAACAACGAATTCGTGAACGGTGCGGACGAGTGTGATATATCCATATTTTCGATGATTGGCTTGGAGGGGATCGTATCGGGTGACGAAAAAGCTGAATATCTCGATCGCTCGGTTGAGTTGGTCAGGCTCTAGAATAGCAGGTGAAGAGAAATCAAGGAATCCTCGTAAGGACGATTGATGCCTATGATGAGGCGACGCCATCAAATGTCAGAATGTAAGAAGCTCGAGAGGCGACAGTGGCGAGGGCAACTCGGTGCAGAATTGGGACCACAATCTTGCCGGTTTTATTGGGCA
>Ga0105239_10000555_pt1 | contig 53532 bp, 50 predicted proteins | sample KBSC44metaG_FD_92761 | JGI IMG/M metagenome (GOLD analysis project Ga0105239, IMG submission 92761) | Corn rhizosphere microbial communities from Kellogg Biological Station, Michigan, USA - KBS C4-4 metaG | ecosystem: Host-associated > Plants > Roots > Rhizosphere > Soil | place: Michigan, USA...
GACCCCGACTCTGCAGCAACCAAAATAAACCAGCATAACGGCCAGAAGAATGTCGAGTTCCTGCCCCTGGATCTCGGGAGCCAGGAAAACATCCGGACGTTCGTGAAGACCTGGGAGCACCAGAAATTCCCACCGATCTCAGCTCTCCTTCTCAACGCTGGCCTTCAGTTCCCCGATCGGCTAGTGTTCACCAGTGATGGCATTGAAACCACCTTCGGAGTCAACCATGTTGGCCACGCGCTCCTATTTTATCTGCTCCAGCCTCATCTCGCCGACGAGGCTCGGATCATCGTCGTTGCAAGCGGCACACATGATCCGGCTCAAAAGACGGGAATGCCTGATGCAGTGTATACAAGCGGCGAGGAATTAGCGCACCCCCCAAGAGGCAAGGCTGTCAATGGTGCGGGTCGTCAACGTTATACAACCAGCAAATTGTGTAATGTCTTGTGGACATATGCGCTTGACCGGCGGGTGAGACAACTGGCACCGACGAAAAAATGGACCGTGGCTGCTTTCGATCCAGGTCTCATGCCCGGTACAGGTCTGGCGCGGGAAGCTGGACCGGTCCTCAGATTCATCTGGCACCACATCTTTCCCACTCTCATCCCTCTCCTGCGGCGGGTGTTCCACCACAACATCCACACCCCGAAACAGTCTGGTGGCAACCTCGCTTTCCTGGTGACTGATACCACTGTCCGAGCAAAGAGTGGTGTTTACTATGAGATACGAAAGGAGATTCCTTCAAGTGTCGATAGTTATGTGGAAGCGAAGCAGGAGGAATTGTGGTCGTGGACGGTGAAAACGTTGGCTTCAAATGAGCACGAGCGCAAGGACTTTGAGGTCGTATCCTCATAGTATCCGATACCAGCATACCTTTGCCTTTCTCGATACGAGACATGGGAGCCTGGAAGCCTGGAAGCCCAGTAAAGTGAAAGATGGAGAGATTGCAGGACCGGGTGTATATGAGTTCCAATTTTGACACAGCAAATTGTTTATGGGCAACTGGGGCCGGCTCGTTCAATACCACATGTACCAACTTTAATAAAATCGCTTTCTTTCTTCAACTCAACATCTTGCAGGAATTGTGAAGTGGGTATTCGTGGCATCACTTCGAGGAGGCATTGCTTCCGCCAGTGACTAGCAATTACCAGTTGTAGTCATCGAGATGGACCACCCACGAAGTAATACCACCACATTTGGCACTCATTTTAATGCTTCAGACTTCGGGATGAACCCAATCAGGGTCCGTCTCCCTCTGTCGCATCCACATGCGTCGAACCTCTTCAGTCTGGGCCTGATCTTCGATTTATTGGGCTTGCTTCTCTCTCCTAACCTTAAGACGTAGTCTGCCCTGGCTGCCCCGTCCAATGAAATCCAGCTCCCACTCCAACGGTAACTTGCCTTTGACGCCCCCATCCAGTGTATCTTCTGCTTCCGAGGATACCCAACTGTAGCCCGCCTTCAAGATCAGATTGGCGTAGATGGTAAAGATGCCCCAGCCGAGCCGTCGGACTTCATATGGTGGCGACCGTACTATCAAATCAGGATTCCGGAACGTCGGATGCTGCCTCGAGTCAGCCGACTGTTGAAAACTAAGAAATGGTTAGACAAACTAAGAATATCTGAACCTCTTCGAGAAGATCACTTCGCGAAGGTCGAACAAAGAAGTTCCACATATGTCTGTTGGTAGGATTGCCTGGCGGCGGCCTGACCATAGAATACTCGTTGCCAATGTAAACCGTCAATGTCTCGAGCCTGGACGCTGAGTCATCGTCCACTGTCGTTTGGTGCTCAATCTGTCGCTCCTGGTACACGGTAGGATACTGTTCCTGCAGCTTGGCCTCCCGTTCACGGTCAAGATTCGCTGTCGTTAGCGTTCGACACATCGGACATTTCGTCTCGATCTCGCTTGGTAAAAGGAGAACAGCTCGGTCATCTAATCCCACCGTTGTCATTTGCGTTGTGATTGACACATCAGCCCAGTGAGCCATGCATGATTCACAGAGTGTGTGGTTGCATCGCGTTCGTACGGGCCTGTATAGTAAAAGTTGGCAAACGGGACAGATATCATCGTCGTTTATCTCAACATCCGGGTTGCCGGCTGAGGAAGTGGGCTGAACCTCCTCCTCCGGCTGTAAAACGGACTCTTTGCGCTTCATGAGTAATCTAGTCGATAGAAGGTCGCTAAAAAATATAGGAAGCAAAGAGGAAAGTTTAACCCGAGAGATGGATAAAGAAAAGCACAAAGTAGTCCTGCAGAAATAGGTAAGCATCGACCAGGCTGCTTGTTCCAGGCACCGAGGCCAGACAGAACCACTAGGCAGCCGCCGCCTCTAACTTCAATAAGGATGGCACGAGGGTTTCTGGCTACCTGGAAATACCCGGCGAGTAGAAAAAGGTGTGCTCGAAAATGAGCCTAGTTCCAAGGGCCTGCAGGGGGCCGTCGAGCCTAACTCCACTAGGGATAGAGAGTCATAGAGGAGGCATTTCCTCGTATCCTTTGCAATCGCGAGACACAAGTTTTCCACCACTACAAGGCTATCTTACTTGACAGCAACAAAAGGTAATATGTGACTTTGATAGACACTGCATTTTTAGCGCCTCGCCGCCTCAGTCGCCAGGCACCGGAACGGATTATCTTGTTTGCCCTGGCCATTTAACTAGCGCCTGTTAGCCTTATTCGCGGGGGATGAAGGCCCGAGGGCCCGGAACGGATCATATTTACGCCCTCACTCACTGCCACTGCTCCTTCGTCGAAACCATGAAATTCTAGTATCAGCTTTTTCGACGCAAGAATAGCTGGCACTTTAGTTTCATCGTCTCCTAGCTGGTGCTTGAACAAATATCCCGCACGGAATACAACTTCTAGGTTCGTTGATTTCTCGACAAGGCTAGTGAGCCTGAACAGGTTACAGTCCTCCAACGTGAGTTCGAGGAGATTTGAAGCCACCCACTTCAACTCTTCTCCGAGGGGAAACGCAGTCGCTAGGCAGACGCGGACGACAGTTTTTTGAAGCTGTGCTGCTCGGTAGCAGTATATCATGCCCTGACTGACTAGTAGCCGACCTGAGCATCAAGCCAGACCACTCCATGGCGGAAGCCTTGGGGCTGGTAGCAAGCTGCGTGAACATCATCCAGGGCCTCGACGCCATCTGCACCCTAGCTCGAGAGAATATACACCGTGGAGAAAGCGTGAGGAGGGAGCTTGTCACCATAATTGGGAAGATCTCATCGTACAGGGGTGTCATCGTCGGGATCCAACTTCAGGCCGAGCTTGAGAAAGCCACTGGCTGTGATGATCGGTTGTCGGCTCTAAACCACGTCGATGGGCCGCTGAAGGCGTGTGAAGCAGCGGCGACACTCCTCAAGAAGAGGATAGAGACCGTACCCAAGCGAATTCATTTTGGGAAAATCGTTGATAAACCAATTGCGGCAAGTTTACAGGCTTTCGACGATGCCTTGCCTGTGCTTCAGCTTGCTTTGCACGCAGATCAAAGGTGAGAGATATCATGTTCTTTATGGGGTCTATGAGCATCAAGTCTAGTGGGTTCTGGTTGTGCCACCCGTCGATGGCTGACTCTGCATTAGCCTCCTCTGATGCTGTTGGCTGCTGTCCCATGTGCACAGAGTCCCGCAATCTCGAGTGCCGACCAGTTTACTAATACTCTGACTAGAGTTATAACGATCGAGGTCGAGAACTACGTCCGGGCGATCCACCGAGACCTGTCACTAGTGATCTCAAACACGGACGCCATACGAGATGATATCAACGAGCTAAGACAAATGTTTGAAGATCAGCAGCTAAATACTCTCAACCAAGCTGATATACTTGTAATGAACGAGCTTAGGGAGTGGCTGACTCAATGTGACCCCAAGCGCACCTATGAACAATCCTTGAACAAGATCACTGTTGATTCAGGAAAGTGGTTCCTAGAGAACGCCTTCGAGAAATGGGTAGAAGATGCCTCGGGAGATCGAGCACTCTGGCTCAGGGGCTCATCCGGAGCCGGGAAGACAACATTAATATCAGCAGCGATTCGATATCTCCGCACGATAAAACAGTGGGATTTAAGACCGCTTTCGGCATATTTTTACTGCTCATTTGCAATGAAGGAAACCCAAAAGCCATCCAATGTTCTTGGCTCGTTCATATTCCAACTTCTCGATCAGGTCGAAGGGTTTCCGACCATTGTCAGAGAGTCACGTGGATCAAGTAAAAGTCAAGAACCGGTTCAATCAAATGGAGTCGATATTGACGACCTTGAGACTTTGCTGAGCAAAGGCTGTAGTTTAACGCAGAAAGACATTCTCTTGTTTCTGGATGCACCAAACGAGAGTGAAGATGCAGAGGAGATTCTGGAAGTTCTAGCGCGCGTGGCGAAGAACTGTATAAATCTTCGGCTAATGATTGCGAGTACGCCAGACCTGGATTTCTGTCGATTGTTTGCCACTCCAGCAGATTTCAAGCCCATTGGTATGGACTTTCGCAAGATAAACCACGACATTTTGGCCTATGTCGATACTCGAATCAGTCAGGAGAGGCGCTTACGAAAACTCCCAGCAGCTGTGCAAGATAAGGTGAGAATGACATTCGCAGAAAATGCGCGTGGGTCGTTTCGCTGGGCAGAGTGTCAAATGGCAGTTCTGATCGAGAATGCGCGGTCAGTGTCACACATTGAAAATGCTTTGCAAAGCATATCACCGACTCTGGAGGAGTTATACATCGCTACACTTGATGCGGTTCCAGCATCGGATCGACCGTTGTTGAGGTCTGGGCTTCATTGGCTCATGTTTGCCGCTCGGTCACTTCTAATTGGGGAGCTCAGCGAAGCAATGATTTTCAAGGGGGACGGCAATGATATAGAGCCAGCCGACCGCTTGTTCCCAGAAAGCGCAGAGGAGATTCTGAGAAGATGTCCAACTCTTATCCAATACGACGCGACGTCCAAACGAGCAGCAGTTGCCCATTCGTCTGTTCAGCAATTCTTGTTTTCTCAACAATGTCGCTTGAGCAAAGTTGGAGAGTTTTATTTTGACAAGACTGAGGATCATTGCAGATTGACTCAGCTGATGGTAGACTATTTGAACCAGTCAGTCTTTCGTAGTGGATATTGCTTGACCAAGAGCGAGGCGGAGATGCGCAAACAGCAATGGCCATTGCTCACATATGCCTCGAGAACGTGGCCGAGGTACACAAAGTCCATGGCGTGGCCTCCGGGCGCAGCTAGACAACAGATGGAGGGCGCACTGCAAAGGTTCTTCGATTCGTTCAGCTTACCACGCGGCGGTAACTTCGGCTCCTGGGTGCAGATTTATCTACCAAGCCATCTACCAAGCCATCTACAACCCGAGGACTTCGTATCACATCCTCTATATTATGCGGCTCGAGCGGGCATGGATGAATTGGCGCAGATGATTCTCATTGTGGAAGGCAAGAAAGTACTTGAACTCCAGGGAGGCAGGCGAAAATCAACCCCTTTGCATGTTGCGAGCACTTTTGGGCACATCAAAACCGTCCGCTTGCTGCTGGGCCATGGGGCTTATGCGAATGAGCGCAATGGGAATGGAGAACGTGGCATTGAGTGGGCAGCAACTCATGGTCATTCCGATATTGTCGAGTTGCTGCTTCAGCATGGAGCTGATCCGATCAACGAGAAGTTCGCCGAGGCTGTAAAACTCACCACGTGATTTAATCTAATCTAATCTCGTTACCTAATGATTATCACGTGGATTCTTGGCAGCGGATGCGGGCGGGACTCTGATTTTACCATCTCATTTTATCTAGCCATGGAAAATGGGAGGGCATCCAGGAGATTTGATCAGCAGAAATCCCGCGATTGGATTCCCCTTGGGTCTCCTTAGACTTTGACACGCCACGCTCCCCTGTCGGCTCGAGGAAAACCATGACTGAGTAGCATGATACGATTATTATTGCACTTTCAATCCATGATCGCTACATACATTTATTTGCCTCATGCCAGCCTTCCCCTGATTACCCTCTCTTGTTCGCGATAGAAAACCGTTTCATTGCAGCCTGAATCTCTTCTACAAACGAACACACTCCTTTTCCCTCTTCTCGTCTTGTTTCAACAAACTCGTTCCATCGACCGGCCTGCCCGACCAACCTACACTCTCTTTTATCCCCCCGGCCGTTAACGAAGATGCCTAGCCGTACACTCCCAACCATTGCTCGTGCAGAGGTAGAAGCACATAACAATAAAAAGTCATGCTATGTCACAATCGGTGAGCGGGTGTTCGACATCACCGACTTTCTTGAGGATCACCCTGGCGGCCCTGAATTGATCTTGGAGCACGCCGGCAAAGATGTCAAGGCTATAATGGAAGACGAGGTATCGCATTTCCACAGTGAATCCGCATACGAAATCCTGGAGGAGAGCCTGATTGGCTTCGTCGCGACAAACGGTGTATTGAAGGCCGCCACCGCAAATGGGAACGGTCAACTCAAAGCCCGGGGTGTTCGCACCGAGGAGTTACCCTCCCGCCCTCTATTCGAGTCGACGGGCATGTCCAGCGCAGAGGATTTGTCTAAAGAGACGGACCTGGAGACCGACTGGAAGACGCACAAGTTCCTCGATCTCAACCGACCGCTCTTCCCGCAGATGCTGTTCAGCAAGTTCCCTAAAAGTTTCTACCTCGAGCAGGTTCACAGACCCCGCCATTATCGTGGCGGCGACTCGGCCCCTCTGTTTGGAAACTTCATGGAGCCCTTGAGCATGACGCCCTGGTACGTGATTCCCCTGTTGTGGCTGCCACCGGTCACATACGGATCGGCCCTTGGGTTCATGAACCTACCTTCTCCATTGGTCGCCGCCGCATACTGGCTGCTTGGGTTGTTCCTGTGGACTCTGGTCGAGTACTTGCTCCACCGCTTTCTCTTCCACCTCGACTATTATCTGCCCGACCACCCGGTCTTCTTGACATTGCACTTCCTGCTCCACGGCATCCACCATTACCTACCCATGGACAAATACAGACTGGTCATGCCGCCTGCATTGTTCCTGATCCTCGCCACGCCCTTTTACAAGCTGGCACACACAGTCTTTTGGTATGACTGGTACGTGGCCGTGACGGTGTTTTCGGGAGGCATTTTCGGATACATCTGCTACGACTGCACGCACTACTGGCTGCACCATCGCTCCCTCCCCGGCTATGTCCGTGAGCTGAAGAAGTATCACTTGGCCCATCACTACCAGAACTTCGATCTTGGGTAAGCAACCACAACGTTTGAAAAGCCCCATTACATAATTTGTTACTAACCCTTGCAATTAGATTTGGTGTCACCTCCAAGTTCTGGGATTACGTCTGGGGCACGCAACTCGAATATGTCAAGCCCGTCAAGTCGTCATAATCAGGAAGCGGAAGCAACAATTGGTCAAAGTGCCTTGGCCGGCTTTGTGAAACAGTAGCTAGTATACGGTCGGTCAGACACGATGCTTCCAAGCCCTTTGTACAATACAATAAATAACTCGGGCTTTTCATGTCGCCTCCTTATATTCGTCAAGATGAAGCATTGATGCAACAGGCCAGTCGTGTTAATTGCCCGAGACCGATGAGGTGGTATTATTTCATCGTCACACATTATGGTTGAATGGTTGGGATGGATGGATGGATGGATGGCGCCCAGGCATCGGGGATCGCAGACCTGCGTGGAACTACTTTATGTAACCCTACCTATCCTATCTGGTGATGATTGTCACCACTAATATTAATATCATGATTCACGACTCCTATTCACCTAATTCGACTCTTGCCGCGCGCGAGACCAACAGGTCTCTGTCTTAAATCCTGCATGCCTATATAGTAAGCCTTGAATTCACGTCTGGACATTTCTCGGACGAGCGCCATTTCTGATCTACATAGTACATGGTCGAAGCTACCTATGTACATAGTATGTACTACTGTTGTTGTCATGGATTGGAATGAGCTCTCAAGCACTGATCAATGAAATGATCCGACTTCATTCCAGACACTCACTCTACATCTCTGAAGCGGCTGGTAAAGCTTTACCTGGATCTCGAACACGGTGCGGAATCGAGTACTTACATCGGGAAGGTCTAATCCCTCAGTTCACTCACAACTTGAATCTTGACCCACCCTCGCCCTCCTTCCTCATCACCGGTGTGGGTTCTAATTAACTCGGAGTCTCCTTCGACGCCTTTGAGAAGGGTACTACTTTGTATGTCATAACGCACTCCGGATGGATTAGTACTTTTTCGTCATGTCAAAATTTGCCCAAGGAGTGAGTCTCAGAAGGGTTGGATTGGAAGCAATGAACTCACATCCACAACATTCACAAAGACGGTTGGTTGGCTGCGGCACAGCGGGTGGAATGGATCTAATTAGCCCGGATACATATATGTATCCTGCCCTATATTAAATTGGAAATTTCCAAATGTTGCAGGTGGCTCGCGGGCTCGCCGCTGTTCTGTCCTGTCGGGGGTCCAGGCCCATGAGTAAGTTCCCAAGCAAACCTCTGAGGCATCACTGATCTGTGCTTCGTGGACATCAAGTGGGACCAGCTCGTGGGCCGCTTTCATGAAGGATTTTGACGGGGTCACGCAGGGTTCGACTCACAGGAGGGTGGAAGGGGTAGATAGAGGCTCTTCTGGGAACATTGAAGACGCTGGTGCGCAGTTTAGTGTCGAGAGATGTCTCGAGATATTCTTGCGTGCATGCAGGGAGGGCGTCGATGACTACGCCAGTGGCCCTGATGCTGCCGGGCAGTCCACCATCAGCCTACCCCTCATGTAGAGGTAAGATCTGGAGCACTTCCTGGTGGGAAAAGGTTTCTGTCAAGTACCTACTATGTATGTACCAGATTCGGGCGATGAAGAATGCCACTGGGTCGCGTGTTGCGGGGTGAGCTTCACTCGTTGGGGGTTGAGTCCGGGATTGTGTTCCCCGATCCTGTGGAGGTGGGATTGTATATTGTTGTGGGTTCGCGGCTCCCCTTAATCTGGATTCTTGTCGAAGTGCGTCTAATCGTCGTTGATGATACTCGACGTCATCACGGCGTTGGGCTTCCAATCCCACCGGGGAGACTAGTACGGGACTTTGAGGAGTTTGTGCAGGAACAGGTGTTTGAGATGCTTGGATCCTACGATCCATCTCATCCAGTCTTCGCAGGATAGCGGCGTACTGCAACAGGATGCAGGGATTCGGATCGAGCCTTCGAGGGCATGATGTCCGACATGCGAGATCGGTGCCGATGCCCAGCAAGTAGGGCACCTTCGCCACCAGTTGAACCGCCCGCGGTCAGCCCTACGTAGTATACAGTAGTGTGAGTTTCACCTAATATATATGTACTTACTTTCAGATCCCACCCTTGTTGCTGGAAGGCGACGCTCGAAACTGGCATGGAAATTTGCTCCAAGCCACAAAGCAAGCAGTGAATCATGACATCGCTGAGACTGAATTGCTGGCAGAATATAGGCCTAATTCAGGCGAGGCATACCGAGAGGCCCAAACGCCTACGTTTCGAGGAAGAAAGCCGAGAGATACCGGTGTCTACGACCATGTCGCAATCATCCAGGAAATCGGTACGGTGATGAAGATCCAGATTCTAACGTGGAATCGTCGCAGATCTTATGGTTTTTATGCGGTTGCCAGTGTTCCGGTTGTCTGCAAAGGGTTTGCGGTGGTCTTTTCTATTATACATAGGTATGTCCGCCCCTCAGGACTTTTCATATGGCTTATAGGGCGGGCTTTCTTTTATACCCCAATCCAAGTACTTTCGAGGGGACGTCTTTTTCTTGGGTGACGACTTTTCTAGTACCTTATACCAAGAAAACTCGCTAGTAAACGCACTTATATAATATAACGGGTCTTATAATAGCTTCGGCAGTCATTAAGAGCGTTATAGTGGTCTATATATTGTATAATAGGTTTAGGGAGTTATATAAAGTATATACGGAGTACTAATACTAGGTTCTTAGTAGTTAGGTTATAGGGCTAAGGCTCTATAAGAGAGGAGAAGGAGCGCCCCCCACCGTCTGCTTATATAGGTCCTTACCTAAGTACCTACCTACATAAGTATATAGGTAGGTACCTTAGTATATTAGGTATAGGAAGGAGCGATCAAAGTAGATCGCTCTTACCTAAGTACATAGTAGAGAGCTTGAATTATATACAATATATTTATTTATATAGCGCAGTATATCTACTATCCCCTATAAAATTATATATATAGAGACTTATAACCCTTGTCGTGCTCGCTCCCTACTAAGCTAAATACTATATACTTAGGTCCTTCGCAGTTCGCGTAACTCGCGTATCACAACACATTATGCCGTGTGCAAATAAAAGTATGCACTATCGTGATTTTTGATAATCAGGACGTACTCAAAATGATGAGGTCTTGTCATCCTTAGCATCGTCGCCTACTGCGTCATTTTCGGTCTTCGGAGATACCTCAACAGCAGCAATGACTTCACCCTGAATCGCGGCGTTTCGTCTCTCAATCAACAAGGCCATATCGATCTTCGGGCCTTTGAAAACGCCTCTCTTGGTAGTGAACCAGAGCGACACCACAAACACAACCAAACCCGTGGCCACCACTGATACATAGCTCATATTCTGAGCCGTCACTGGCATGGAGGTAGGGAAACAGTAAAGAATATCAAGGAACACGACCCACAAAACCGCAATTGCGTTGATTGGCGCGCCAAATCTTCCCAGGTCGAAATGACGAGGTGGAAGCACTCGGTCGCGGCCCCGGTATAGGATTATAGCTTGTGGGATCACACACGATGTCTGCAGAAACACAATGCAGGTGCTGACCATGGCTGAGAAGGCCGTTGTTGAGCCCAGAAAAATCAGTCCGTACAGCTAAAGGTGCAGTCAGTGAGAAAGTCTTCCTAAGAGAATTGTGAGGTGGTCCCAGGGTCACGTACCGTGATGAAGGTGGCAGAGAGACACATAGCGTTGGCGGGCATCTCATACTTAGGGTGCACATGGGCCCACAGATGAGAGTATGGCAGAGCTCCGTCACGAGAAACCGCCCACAGGGTCCTCGAGGAAGTTGTCGCTGGCAGAAAATGTTTAGCGAAGACTTTCCATTTTGGGGGGTGAGTACAACACATACCGTTTGCAACGAGATTTCCAAAGAAGCAGAATGCGAATAAAGCAAGAAGAATGGACGCTGCTACCCGAGAACCCGTTCCTTGATAGTAGATCTCGATCAGGGGGAGACCAGCGCTGGTGTTGAAGACTGCATCCAGGTCGGTGATTGAGTACATCAGCGACACCGCAAAGGGAAATGCAGTCAGCAGGCCAACCAGAAGTGGCCAAACGATGACCCGTGGCACCATCTTGGCTGGATTCGCAATCTCCTCGCACAGATGCGCTGAACAGTCACTTCCTAGGAAGGAATACACGGCATTTCCCACAGCAAGCATGAATGACCAGCCATCACTTGACCAGCCGGTGCGGTTGGTCGCGTTGCCGAAGATAAACGATGCGTCTGAATGGTTGTTACGGCTGACAATGAACAGGGTGAGCATCGTCGAGCTCAGGGTGACGACTGCGAGTACGAAAAGCATTTTGTTGAAGGCGGGGATCCAGGCTGAACCGAAGACGTTTGCTGCAACGGAAATCCATGTGAGGCAGACATAAATCAAGTATTGATGCCAACTGTGGATCTCAAACTCTGGGTACCATACAGCAACTATTTCGAGGACCATGGAAGCGACAAAGTTGGCAACTGATGCTGCTCCCAACCACCAGCCAATAATACTCATCCAACCATTGCTGATACAACATATGTGTCAGAGGGTTTCTTATCATTTCGAGAGACCATACTCACAAGAAGGATGCAAATGCCTTGTAGGGGTCGCTCGTCACCATGAAAGACCAATAGTACTGCGCACCTGAACGAACCACCATCATCAGCTTTGGGGCGATTAGAAGGAGACGAATTTGAGTTCTCTTACCTGCCACTGGATAAGCAGATGCCAGTTCTCCCATTCCTGCGGATACAATCATGGTCATGCCGCCAGCAATGACCAGCGACCACAGAGTACCTGCCGGGCCTGCCTCCGTTAAACTGATACCGACAGAGGAGCCCGTACCAAGCCAGGTGCAGGTCAGGTCAAAGGATAGTGCAGCCAGAGCCCAGAAAGTGAAGCGACGTGGCATAGCACGGTGGTAGCCTGCCGCCTCAAGCTCGAGGTCGTCTACACGGACCTCTTGAAGATTTGATTGTGCCATGGTAGTGAGGATTCTCGATGCTCAAGAGTAGGAAAATCTGTAAGTGATTGAGGAGGCAAGGTAGTTGTCAGGATGTGGGTAGCGATATCCGATTGAACAAGTGAGATTCTACCTTTACCTCGTAGCATTATATATCTTGGTGGTCGTATATCTCCCCAGGTAGCCATCAGTGCAATAGCGGGCCAAGTTCCTGAATGAGCAGCGATAAGCTGGCTGGAAGAGGTAAGTCGCCTCATGCTCGAGCCTCGATATAGTAGACGGCCCTTGGGCTCACGATCGCAAGCACCATGGCGTCGGGTCATCTGGATGCCACGAGTTCTTCGCTCGTAACAACCGCGGAGTGAGAAGGAGAGATCGAGGGAGGTCTCGTCACTCGATTGCCTCATTGGGAAGGAGAGATATCTTGGCGATGGAGCGTTGATTGGCTGCCGAGGGACCACTATCTTGAGGAGATCTCTGTTGCCTAATCTGGTATAGTCTCCATTTTGGGAACGCGGCTCGTGTTTGCAAGAACATCTTAGATGGCAGCATTGTGCTTGCGAGATGCTCTGCTTCGTATCTGAGCAGAGTGCCCTAGGCCTACTGGGTATGATTGACAGCTTAGTCTTTCAACACAGCATCGTGCCATTGCTTCGGTAGGCCCCGAGAGATGTTCTAAACCGATTGATACGGGGGATCTGGGGACCCCAGCTACCTAATCAACTCCCAACTACCAGCCTCTACCAGCCATCTTGTCACGGTTACTCAGACTCGCACAATTGATTCCGACCATCGCCTCCCCCAGACCGGTACTGCAGTCGGCAAGCACAGCCGCGTCTCGATAATGGGTTGTGGCTTGCACAATGGCTCTCGCTCGCTTTGGCGCATCTCCCGACTTGAAAATACCACTGCCCACAAAGACACCATCGCATCCCAATTGCATCATGAGCGCTGCGTCTGCAGGCGTCGCCACTCCTCCTGCTGCAAAATTGACGACGGGGAGCCTTCCCAGTATGGCTGTCTGTGTCAGGAGCTCAGCGTCGACTTCGATATCTCTCGCCATTGCCCGAAGTGCTTGCTCTCCTCCTTCTGCGAGGACTCCCTTTGCCCTCGCGATTTGCTCGTTCACCAGCCTCATGTGCTTCACTGCTTCCACCACGTCCCCGGTTCCCGCCTCCCCTTTGGTTCGAATCATCGCTGCTCCTTCGGCGATCCTCCTAAGTGCCTCGCCGAGATCTCGGCACCCACAAACAAATGGGACCTTGAAGTGGCGCTTCTCAACATGAAACTTCTCATCGGCAGGAGTAAGCACTTCACTCTCATCAATATAGTCGACTCCCAAAGCCTCCAATATTTGGCACTCGACGAAATGCCCAATTCGCGCCTTGGCCATCACCGGTATCGTGACTGCGGCTTGGATCTCCTTGATCAAGGCAGGGTCTGACATCCGAGCCACGCCGCCCTGTGCCCTGATATCAGCCGGAACGCGCTCAAGTGCCATGACTGCGCAAGCACCAGCTTCCTCTGCAATCCGTGCCTGCTCTGCGTTGACCACGTCCATGATCACGCCGCCCTTGAGCATCTGTGCAAGCCCAGCCTTGATCCCGAACTCTGGGACCGCGGATGTGATATCGCCCATTGTGTCGTCAAAGATGACTGAATGTCCGTAGGAATGTGTACGATATGCGCTGTGATTGATATGATCTGGTATCTCCGTATATCCACTGCAAAACTCAGCCAACGATCGGCGACTAAGAGGCTCTTTCAACTAATTTAAAGCGCCATGGAGATTTTACAGAGTGAAGGAAGTGTTTGCTAAAACCAATTAAAGAGGGGATGATCACCGAAAGGATTTGGGTTTAACCGGATTGCCCTATACCTCGGACTACTAAGTACATGTACCTATCACTTGGCTCTGGTAGTGCGAACCCACGGGTTCTAAGGGGCGATTCGCGGTCACCTTGAACACTGCCCGATACGGAAGGTGAGTTATACAATTTCTGCCCCAAGCGCCACCTCGTATTGGCGAAGACTGCCCAGCACTCGTCCACAGTGGCAAGATACGAGCATCTAGAACTTCGCGGGGAAAGTGTCTATGAAAACGCGAGGTTCTAACTGAAAGGCTACTAAGTACGTAGGTAAGGACATAGGTGTTAGCGGCATGTATCTAACTACATAACACACTGCGTCTCAGCTAGCACTATTGTCAGGCAAGCACTTCCCCACAAGTTTTCCAATTTCGAAGAATGGCGGCGCCAACAATTCAACTATACGTGATGATCCGTGCATTTTCCTAAGACTCCTATCGGGGTTCAAGGCTACAGCCTCGCCTTCTCACTCAGCACCTCCTCCACCAACTGTTCAGCTGCCTGTGCGCAGCCATACGATGACTGGTATCCCGCTCCACCGGCACCGTAATTATGCACAACCCACACACCGCCGATCTTCTCCTTCTCGATTCTCGTGCCTTTCTCTCTGACAGGACGAAGGCCCACGCCATGGCGAACGACATCAAGAGCCTCGATGCCCTTTCCGCCCGTCAAAGCAGGACAAGCAGCCACGGCCCTCTTCATGATCCTTATCGCCATGTTCGGGTCCGGCTGGCTCTCCCAGCTACCTTTCTGGTAGCAGCCGCCCAGGACGGTGCCACCGCCCGCGGCGCGCGTCATGATATAGCAAGCCTCGTCGTCGCCGTCGTCCGTGCCTGAGAAGCTCATCATTTTGCCCGCGTCGTTGCGCACCACCACGATCTGCCCGCGCGCTGGGACGACAGACTCGTCGGCCACACCTCCTAGCTTCGCGGCGCCGAGGCCCGTGCAGTTGACTATCAGGTCGACTTTGGCTGCAATTGTGGGCGCCGTAGCCTCTAGGATGTGCGCAAAGACGGCGCGACGAAACACCACGCCGTTGGCGAGACACTGCGAGACCAGCCACGGTAGGTAGATGGCCGTGTTGATGCAGACCGAGGTGAACGTCGTGGCCGATGAGATAGAGGGATCCAAGGACTCCTTGGGCAAGGAGCGGAACTGTGGCATTCACCAGTCAGCATCTTGTTCAGGTCGGGACATGAAGGTCATGCATAGCTCACATTAGGCACCACATCCTTAAACCAAGCATTCGGCGACAGCAACTCTGAGAACCAGGCAGCCGTTGCTGAGTTCGCGTCGACTGAACGGTTGTAGATCTCGCATTCTATCTCACTATTAGCATCCCCAGCCATATATGTATTGCATCCAGCCACAAAACAAACCCTGGAAGTGCACGCCCGCTTCAGGCCTGTTCCGCGCGAGATCCTCGAGCGGCGCCCAGGTATCTCTGTCCCATTTTGCCGCAGGCGTACCACGCTTGGAAACACTGAACGGCGTCAGATCCAGATTAGTGTAAGGTATGAGGTGTAGGCAGGCGCGCATTCACTCACGGCATGTAGTTTCCTCCCGCCCAGGGCGAAGCATACTCGATATCGTAGTCTCCCGGCATATGCTTGGCGGCGACCAGGATGTTGTATTTCCCCTTCCTCGACAACAGCAGCGCCGTAGTCAGACCTGCTACTCCCGCCCTAGATGATGGATCGTGAGCTAGCTGCCATGTGTTCAACGAGCTTTGCTGGGATACTATGTATGGCTGAGGGTTCGGGAGGAAGGTGAACCTACCCTATGACCACGATTGTTTTCCTTGCCATTGTGTGTGTGTATAGACGCGATAGAGCTCGCGGAATTCGCTTTCGACAGTCGGTGGTCTGAACCGGGTTCGGTTCTTCAAGATATTGCGATCGATTGTTAAGATTGTGTTCCCTGGATCGCAAAATTAATATGTTTGGTCGGAGAAGTGAGTGGCCAGCGCGACAACCCCCGTCGGGAAAATCCCAATTAGATGCCAAGGACCCAAAAATCGAGCTCAATGCCTGTTGTTACCCATCAAGTAATAAGACATCATGCCGAGAGTGGCAGTAGCTCTTGGGTAGTCAGTCGTATGACTTACACGTTACCGCGTCTATGCCCTGCGGCGTGCATAGATAGTACCAGCAAGCATACTCCGCCTCATCTGCAAATCATCTGCATGAGATGGATCCCGCGGATATCTCTCCTGCCCGATTTGGCATTACCCGATTCGGCACCCAGAGGTTTTGTGGCGGTCCAGATCGGGCGGAGTTCACCCTTTGATGCAAAGCCTCGGTCGTGTGCGGAGATGGGCGAAATCGATACTTAAAGAGCGCGATGACTGGCGCATGTCGTTTGGCCTGACCTGGCTACAGATACCAAGAGAACTCGAAACAGTACCTTTTCCTTTTTTCCCTCTCTTTACAAACCGAACATTTCTTTCCATTCATCAGATCTTTCTTCAACATGGCGACTATGGACAAGGTATTCGCCGACTATGAGGCGCGAAAGGCGACCCTCACAGCCAGTTCGAACCCGTTCGCCAGAGGCATTGCGTGGATCGAAGGCGAACTTGTTCCGTTCCACGAGGCGCGGATCCCGCTGCGAGACCAGGGCTTCCTCCACAGCGATCTGACATACGACGTTCCGGCCATTTGGGACGGACGGTTTTTCCGGCTCAAGGACCATTTGGATCGGCTGGAGCTGAGCTGCAGGAAGATCCGCCTGCAGCTGCCGAAGCCAAAGGATGAAATCACGAAAATACTCTTTGAGATGACCGCGAGATCAGGGATTCGAGATGCCTTTGTCGAGTTGATCGTCACACGTGGCTTGAACGGCGTTCGCGAGTCGCGGCCGGAGGATATCGTCAATAATCTTTATATGTTCATCATCCCCTATGTTTGGGTGATGGAGCCTCATATTCAGCGGGTTGGCGGCAGTGCGATTGTCGCCCGCACCGTGAGACGGGTACCCCCGGGTGCCATTGATCCGACAGTCAAGAATCTCCAATGGGGAGACCTCACCCGAGGCATGTACGAGGCAAAGGATAGAGATGCTATGTACCCTTTCCTCACGGACGGTGATTCAAACCTGACTGAAGGTTCTGGCTTCAACATCGTCTTTATCAAAGATGGGGTCCTCTACACCCCTGACCGAGGCGTCCTCCACGGCGTCACACGCAAGAGTGTCTTTGACGCAGCTCGATTCCACGGGGTCGAGATCCGGTGCGAGGTCATTCCGGTGGAACTGGCATACCAGGCTGATGAGGTCTTGATGTGCACCACCGCTGGAGGTATCATGCCCATCACAACACTCGACGGGAAGAAGATCAATGATGGAAAGATTGGACCCATTACCAAGGCCATTTGGGATAAATACTGGGCGATGCACTGGGACCCTGAGTTTAGCGTGGAGGTCGACTATGGTATGCTTAAGGGGAAGTTGTGAGAAGGACTCGATATACCTGCTGTTTATGTGTCTGAATTCCGTTCCAGACGGCTGAGCATTTGATGTGTGGATGGAGTTGATGGCTTTTGCAAAAGTGGTACTTCTTTGTGCGTGAGACTCGAAATTCAGTAGAATTAATTCAGAACCGTACTGTGCCGAGTCAAAAGCTGCCCCAAAAGTCGGCCGGCGTGGAGGAAAATTGCCTAATCTTTTATAGTACCTCCTCCCAGCCAAGGACGATGGTTCCTGCTTCTGCATAGGACGCGAAGTCCGTTAGCGCCAGGGAGTCGATCCTATTCATCCAAGCAGCAGCTCGGAGATGAGACCTTCATCCCCGCTTGCAGATTCAGAGGCATTGTTGCCGACCTTGGAACCCCACCAGTACACATCACGAGTCGAAGCATCCCAGCCTGCCCAAATAGTCTCGAGCAACGTCACAACGGTCCCGAACATGCTGTAGCGTGCCGTTGAACTCCAGTGGCGGCAGAACTGGCGAACGAAGTCTCGAGTCGTCTCATCCCCAACTTCTGATGCTGCGAGGAAGACGGGCAATAGTGTCTGTTTCTGAACCACTGCTGTGTCTGGGATGCAGCGGACATGATCGAGCACGACTCTGGCGAGGTGAGTGATGGAACGAAGTCGTTCGGTCGTCTGTGGTCGGTAGAAGACGCGGTATGCGTAGAGCTGGACTGAATGCCTCCATGCCTCTATGCAGTGGAATTTGTTGCGTCTAGTTTCGGGGTCATCATCCGTCCAGGCAATGCTGTCCGCGGTCGCATCCTCATTATTCTCCCAACTTTGGACGTGTTCCAAAATCTCCTCGACTGGGAACGTGTTGAACACTACCCACTCCATGGTGTGCACTTTCTCGTAAGTTGAGGCTAACACCGCTAGACGGGCCATCGACATGACGAGTTCTGCTGGACAGCCATTGAGAGTGAAGAATGTCCAGCCGTCTTGTTCATCGTACTTCATGAGGCTTTCTAGGTACTGCAAGGGTAGAAGGGGTTGTTTTCGAGAAATTATCGCAATTGTCACGTCCCACCTAGTCAAGCGGAGTTAGTAATTAGTGGCGATAATGTCTAGAGCCATCTTACCAAACGATCATTGCGACCTGAGCGCGGGCTCTGGATCCTCTTTGGCAATATTTTATACCGCCCATGCTTTCGAGTAGCTTTTGTGCTCCTTTCAGATGGACTGCCCAAGTACTTGCTGCTGTCTGCGTTGCCTAGAGCCGTTGTTAGACTAGATCCCGCGAAGAACATTGGACGGCGTGCTCACCTCGAAGTTCACTAGGAGCAGCAAGGTATCTAACAGCTTAGAAGCGGACACATGATCGAGTGCCTCGCTGAAAAGCCGCAATGCTGTGGCATGGTGGTTCCACATCTCAGTTGCCAACACGACCGAGTTGTTCTTCTTCGCAAGGTGTTGGGATGAGATGGCGAGCATCGCATGCAAAAGGAATGCGGATCCTTCACAGCTGTCCTGCCGGATCCTAAAGGGGTTGCTCACGCAATCTCCAGTGAGCGGAAGTACACAAAATTCTTGATCGTCTAAACATATCAGCAAGGGGAAAGTATTCGCAGCGATTCGGTGAAGGGGAACTCACACATATCGAGAATCGCTGCGGCTTTCTGGGTAGTGCTACCAAATAGAGGACCCGGCGATAGAGGGAACAAATTGGCAAGTGAATTGGGACTTTGGGGCATTCCGTGGCCATAAGGCTGCATGGCATGCCCAGTCTCATTTATCTGCCATTCGAAGTCGCTGTCATCCATAGCCATGGTGGTATCGTTTGGGTGAAGTGGGAACCCAGGTGGCGAGTCGTGATGATCAGACCGAGACGAGCTGGGCGTTCCTCGTGAGGAGTCGAGAAACTCAAGGCTCCCCACTGGCCAGCCGTTGCCTGGGGTGGCATTCAGCGATTCCCCGAATCCTTCTGTGATGACAATATCATCGTAGTCATAAAATGCAGGAGTGGTTTCATTGTCCGGTGGCGCAGGCCCATCAACACCTGGTATCGGCGTCGTGGACACGGTTGTCATGAATTTATCCATAGCCTTTGGCAACTTTGCTGTCTTTTTCCTGCGTTTTGCACCATTCTTCACGAATATCAGAGGTTTGTTGGCGGGTTGCAACCCTGTTGATTCAAATCCTCCCTCCTCGCTATCAGCAAATGCTGTGGCTGCCACACTCCGGTTGTCCGGCCATGAAGGCCTTTCATTCTTCCAGACGATATCCATTACAAACCCACCGCATTTGCGTCCTCCCTCAGTGCAAGGGCCGCATTGTGGGCGTTGACGGTCGCAATGCTTCCGTAATCGCATGCACGTGTGGCAATCCACCTTTGCTGAGCCCAGAGCATTCGTTCTTGGGTATGATCGCGATCCTGGCGTAGCCATAGTATGCAACCGCCGCCTTTGAATTCAGGCTGCCTTATAAGGTCTGACTCCTATTTTATTGGTTGTAAGTAAATACCCTGTTCCAATTAAATGCTGACTGAGTTGGACGGCTGAGATGCTGATAAGTTGTGAGGTTGTTTGCCGACCAACCGAGAGCCAGTGCGGCGCAAAAGCAGCAAGGGATATCCCCATGGTTCTTGCCGAAACCAGCCCAGTATTGTCGCTACTTTAGAATTGACCTACTCAGTACGGACAACTTGATATACTCACAAAATCAGGTGCAGAAATATTACCAGAGCTCGAATGGGCAATCTAGAGTGAATAAAGCTATTAAAGGCCAGTAAATTATGTCCTAGCTATACATATCGCCAAGAGTATATTGCGAAAAGAACAAACACGATCCGAGAGAGGATACCTGCAGCATCCACACATCCACGCGGGCCTATTTCACGCCTGGACCCGAATTGGCGAGACACCACCTCTTCTGAACCAAGCCTCCAGACCTGTTTTCCAAGCACAGAATTCGCCTTCGATATCCGCGGAGATGACCAGTGTCCTAGGCTCAAGCTGCAGCGGTTCCGCGGAGTCTCCTAGTTCATCGTGTTGCATCGTCATGAGCATTTCCTCTCCCATAACATCCGCCATGACGATGCCAGAGCTGCGCTGATAGCTTTCCGTAACGCGGATTGCGCGGACTTTGTCCATCCCCAGTGGCCGCACGTAGGCGTGGACTTTGTCGAGCGCGTCGACCATGGCCTGCTCACGGCATTTTGCGAGGTATTGCCTCTTGGTGATGTCATCGATCTTCCACTTCAAGGTTTGGACGCTGACTAGGGGAGTCTTGCTGACTTGCGCTAGGAGCCTTCCCAGCGCATCGAAGGAGCGAAACTCTGCTTCGATTTCCATGGAGGACTCGAACTTGGGTGTCTCGGACTTGAGGAACGAGGCGGGTTTTCGGTACGAGTAGCTCCTGAATGAGGTCACCGACAGGTCGACGATTGCGGGTTCGTCTGGGTCGATCCTGGTAGTGGTGGCGTTATTGGTAAGGTTTTGTGAGGACGGGTGTTGTTGTGTCGAGACGGCAACTTGTGCGAGCGGTCTCAGCGTGGCTAGGATGTCTTCGGCGGTCTTCCGGACGTCATCTGCGACCTTGTCCTGCTTGGGGCCTTCGGAATAGATGCGTAGTGAGATAATGGCTCGGTTGGCGGGTACCGTGATGCTGGATTTGCCCTCGAGGGAAACAGCGATAGGCTTTGGGGCTGACAGGTATGAGGGGATGCCCAGCACGCAAAGCACGGTGATAATCGACTGCTTGAGCCAAGATGAGGCTATCATTTTAATATGGACCAAGAGTTTTGAGTTAGGGGTGAATATATCGAAGGAGACAGGAAAGAGTCAAGGTCTCGAGTCAAAGAAGACTGCTTCAGCAATATCTAAGGCTGTGTACGGAAACCTTGCTAGAATCCCAGCGCGGAGCCAGAGTGGCTTCTTCTTCACGAATTTGCAGCTGCTGTCTTACCTGTCTGGTAAATGCTTTACCATCGCATGTAGTAATTATATTCATAGACGAAACAAGATGTCGCTGGCATTGGCCAGTGGGACATGGAACTGAAGAGAGGCCAGATTGCCAGACTCGCTGACTCAGCACTGATCAATCCTCCCACAATCATGTGACCTAACGCCACCTCATACGGAATTGTGCCACCGAAGTTTGTACAAGGGGAGCATTTACTACACCTCAGCACTTGATCTTCCAAATGCCGGGTTGCGGCTCCCTGACACAAAGGAACGACAGATGGCTATGCTTTAAATCGTAGGGAAGGGGTTGGACAAAGGCAAGGGAAGGCGAAAATCAAATGCGGAACAAACAAGAAGACTACTTAAAAAGCGAACCTTTATTTCATTCAGTTTTTCATTCGAGAACTAGGCAAAACAATCACATCAGCACCAGCGTGCCGGATGGATGGACTTGGCTAGTATGTTTTAATGGTATCATAGCTATTTATGATCTGGTTCGTTAAATCAGGGACCGTCCCGTCACAATCAAGAATGCGAAAATATACAATGCAATATGTGCAGATGTCAATCGTGGACAGAAATATTGACCAACCCAGTCCTCCTCTCACTATACGCCTTCTCCCCCTGCTCGATCAAGACGAGATTCTCGTCATAACTCAAGCTCATAGATGAAGGGTCGGTGTTGGACGAGTCTCATCCGTGTCCTGCTTCCAGCCTAGCCAGATGAAGGGATTGCGGGCGCGAAGGCGGAAGGCAGAGTGTGCTGTGCTAGCCGGTTCAGGGTCAGCGGCGCGAATGTCGATCGAAGGTGCAGCGGTAACTTGAGGAACTGCAGAAGAAATAGTCAGCAAATTGATCTGGAAAGCAGAGCGCTTATAAATTGATTCAGAGGTCGGATCCGAATCTTGGACGCTTGCGGTCTTTGTAGCTTCCGCCTGGGCTTCGATGGTTGGAGTAGCTGAATCCATTGTGGTGTATGCAGCATTTGAGAGCTGACTCTCAACATCTGCAGGAACGGTCATAACCGTGCCATCGTCCATGGTCATTAAATATCCGCTGGTAGCCGAATCCCATGTCGCTGTGGCTGACGCTTCAGTGCTGGGAATCGAGGTTGATGGAACATATGAAGCAGACCAAACACTACGAGAACGGTTGTGTTGTCCCCAAGTCGAGTTTCCAGGACGCGTGCCAGTGGCCCAAGCAGGTCGACCATGCCCAGAGGGTTGTCCAGTGCGAGACCATGTTGCGTACTCGGCAGGCTTTCCGGTGGGTTCAGGGTATTCGGGCATGGAAGTGGAAGAAGAATCATACTGACCTTCATCGCGTTTGGTGTACCTTGTCTCGTACACTGTCTCATAAACCGTCTCAATAACGGAGTCATACTCGGTCAAGGTGACGACACCAGCTTGATTGTTGATAGCGGGTACGGATGTGATTTTTGGTTCTGTTCCATTGATATGAATGATTAGCTTGTAACTTCGAGCGGCGTGCTTGGAAACCTCGGTAGTGTTCTCACCTAATCCATTGGCAGGAGCCTGTCCTTGACCAGGAGCCGCAGTTTCAGCGATGGGCTGAATAGTAAAGGTCTGAGTCTCGATACCAGGTCCGGCAGTTGAGCCTGTATGAACGGTCAAAAAGTCGGGTTCACCAGTCTCTGTATGTGTTGCAAATGAGACGCTAGCTTCACTTGCAGCACCTGCAACTGGGCCTGTTGCCGAAGCCGAGAAAGGGATTGTCGACCCTGTAGATGAGGATGTTAGCACTTCTGAGCTGCTTGACGAGGACGGCTGGGAAAAGGTAGGAGTTGCGGTGAAAGGAATGGTCTGACCTGTAACTGCAGTAGGATTGGAAATATCCAGCATCTGAACTTTGATACCTGCTTGGTCAGCTGGCTGATCAACCCAGGCACCTTGCACCCTGGATACAGGCTCGACATTAAAGTTGCTGATGATATCAATGTCCATGCAGGTGGTGTATATTTCTTGTTTGCCTTCGGGGAAACCAGGAGTGCCAGGCAGAGTTGGCCAATCCCAGACCCAGTAGAGGGTATAGGGCTGACCGCTCGGGGCAGAGGTTGGGATCTGGATATCTTGTTGGCACCAGAGATCGCTACCCATGACCATATTGGAAGGATGGCCGTATTGCCCTTGACGTTGGTTGGAAATGGTACCTCCATTGACTTGGTAACATTGGCCGTCATCAAAATTCTGGGTAGAAAGAAGAACACCACGACGATCACCACCAGTGCCATCCGGAGTCCACACTCGATGAATGGCGAGGAAGGAGTCATCTGGACTGGGTTGAGTGGTACCATAGACATAGACGGTTCCTCGGTTCTGAGGCTTGCCAGCTTGGGTTCCGGGAAGAGTAACATGGCCATTTTCTTGATATCTTAGACCAACAGCAGAACCAGGAGCGGCCTGCAGTCTTGGGCTGCCGTCGGTTTGAGTCTGAGCAGTTTGAGTAATTTTACACATCAGGTCTTGAGGTTGAATCTGGTTTGCTGGGCGACCATCGGGAGGTATCAAGTTGACCATGGCAGGATCGCCAAAACCAGGGGTGCCACGCAAGACATTGCCACGGGGAAAACCAGGGTGACCAACCATTGTACCATTGGGAGCGATGACCATCAACTGTTCAACCCAAGTGTGTGCAGTGGTGACGGAGATAAGGGTTGTGGAGGCAAGCAACCCGATGAGGGCGCTGCGCATAAGAGATTTCGAAGGCATAGTGGTTGAATTGGAATATCCTGATTTGCGGGATATAAAATGTTCGGCCAGCGAAGTGGACTTCTCGAGAGTAATGATTGGAATGATTCAGGATCGAGCTGAAGTGGTCGTTCTTGCGCTTTGAAACTGTTCGAGAGTTCGAAGTTGGTACGTTCGTTCTGTACGATGTGGAATGAATGCGTTTGGTAATGATCCCAAGTAGTCAAGTGTCAAGAACGACTGCAATGGGTTAAATGTGCGGCGCTGCCGGCTGCCTGATCAAAGGAGTGAAAGAAAGAACAAAGATGCTGAGGACGTGAAAGAGTGACTAAGTTGGCATTGTCCTTGAGAACAACGAAGCCTTACAATGCTTGCGCAAGCATTGTGCAGTGTCCTGCGTTGGCAGAAAGAACAATAGCAAGAATGGTAGGACGATAAGCGAGGAAAAGAGATGGTTCACCTGCGACCAGCGGATAAGTAAAGTGTGGCAATTGTTCACGAGGACAATACGCCTGGACCACCAAAACGGGCCGTGGGGCGTGAATATGGGAATTTTGCATCGGCATCTAAGCGCAAGGAGGTGATGGAACTGTTTGATCCGAGAGCCTTGATCCATGGTGATCAGGACTTGCCCCTTACCAGGAAGTAGCTCGCGGGATGAGATTCAGCAGCCCTGTCTACAGGAGGAACACCAGTTTAAGGTGTGGTAGGTGTACAAGCTTTCAGGTGCATATAGCCAATGCATGCTCGTTGACGGTCCGAACATGCAGGCAAGGACCTGGACATGAGGTGGTTGGCGTTTCAAACCGCCTATCTGCCCCGCGTGGTGGACCGGGGTACGGGTTTGAAGCTTGGTTTGGTGCAGACCAGGCTGCAGATCTGCGATAAAAGCGATAAAGCCTGGTGGATCTGGGAGCTCCCACGGGCCACCGTAATATGCTCTCCGGAGCCTTGTTGGCACGCCTATGCTGGTTGGTATTGTTCTTCGCATTGTTCCATTGGCGCTGACTCGGTGAGTGAATTGAAGTGAGGTTTGGTTAGGCAGACATTGATTGAAATGAACTTGTGCAACACTGAACTTCACTCGTCGTTCACCATCCACCGGCGACCTGTCAAAGGATGATTGCGCAATATGCCATGGGTGCCAGTGGCATCGAGTGGCTCATGATCTCAAGGTCCTTTTGACCCCTTTCATCTCCTCCCATCGCCTGATGGAGGGGAGGTAGGCTGAAAAGTGGTAGGACTCGGTAAATCAGGGGCTTCAAAATGAAGTTGCTTCAAACCTTAGCACGTGTTTCAAATTCAGTTTAGCGCCGTCTAAAGGATCACTAGCCACAGATAGCGCGGGCATCCTCAGCCAATCATGACCCGTCAGCCTCAAGATCTGCATCTGGACCTGTGCACCTCCCGGGCATCAAGAGACCTGGATGGTGACCTGCTCAGCCTCAAGAGACTAAACGTGGCCTTATGCGGCCATGTGCTCACCTCCAATGCCTTGTCATGGAAACATATCTTCCCTTGTGCGACATGTTAGATGTATTTCGAGATCGGGTAGTGGCCATCTCGATTGCTGAAAGAGGAGATTCCACGGAACGAGCAGGACCACGTAGTAATGTCCTTCTAAACCCCTCAGTCCTCCGCGCGTCTAGCGATGGGTCTCGCCATCAATCTGGTGTGACAGCTATTCTTGCAAGGTAATTCCCACCTTGTGTTCGGTAAAACTTGTCACTGGACACTCACTACTCGATAATCGCTAGACATGGCGGGGCTAGACCCCAGGCATGCCTAGCGAAGAAATGCTCCGATCTTGGTGTATGACATCAGCCTTGGCCAACGTGATACACGCATGTAATTAAAGGATAAAGAGCCCCCAGGAACTGAAATATCCGTGCTCGCTTCCCACGCTCCATCGAAGAACAAGGCGACAAAAACAGGTGACAACTCCGCCCTCCATGCAAACTAGTCAGCGCTTCGCCTGGACGAATAAGATGCATTCCTGCACCACCCCTAAGAACAATAATAGTGCCCAGATTTCCACCTTCAATCAGTGCTGTCGCGTACTCCCCGCCGTCAACATCTTAATCAAACAAGAATCCTCCACTTCACCTTTTGAACCCACTTTTTGTTCGTAGCCAGGCCTCAAAGTCAAGAAGTTCACTGTTCAACAAACGGTCCCGCGCGACATCGGCACCGTACCCTTGGCTGACAAACCAATTGAACATTATGCCAAGTTCGGGGATAGCTTTTTGGAGCAGTGTAGCCAGAAACCCATACGAGAGTGGCATTGGACGGCCTAGTACTTTCCAGAAAACCTCATTGGCCTCCGCCTGTGTGAGCTCATCACCAGCCAAGCTGATCGCCGTGTTCTTGTAGTCCTCAGTGTCAGGGGCAGAGATTGCTTGAGCAGCGAAGACTCCAATGTCCTGTGTTGAGATTATCTGCAGCTTCTTCGTGCCCATACTATTCCACATGGCGGCAAACATGCGACCACCGAAGGTGGGAGTCAGGTTCTCCATAAATGCAACGGGACGCAGGATGGTATAGGTCATGCCGGTCTCACGAGTCTTTTCCTGCAGGTGCTTTTCAGTTTTATACTAGGTCGAATTAGTCATTGTCTTCGGGTGGACGTGGGCTCCCTCGAGTGTCATCGAGTCAACTTGCCTTGGAGATAAAATGGGGGACATCTGTCGCATCCACCTCGGATTGACTTGGCCCTCCACGGTCGACAGAAGAATACACAAAGTGTTTCACATCGTTGGCGATTGCAGCGTCGATTAGACTGTTGCCTTGCTTGGTCTCCTCATTCTCCGTATTCTTCTTCATTGAGGGCAGCGTAACGCAGAAGACTGCGTATACTGAACCCACGCCCCCAGTTTTTGTGAAGATGCTTGCGGCATCGCTAAGGTCACCTTCAACTAGTGTCACTTTTGCATTGGTAGCGAGAGCTTGGGCTGCGGAGGAGGTGGTTTTGCGAGTAAGGGCGAGTATTTGAAAATCGTACGGTGGTGGCTTTGCGAGTAGAGCTTTGACGACCGCTCCTCCTTGCTTGCCAGTTGAACCAGTCACAAGAATATTGCGAGTAGACATGGCTTTTGAATTGCAAGCTTGAGCTAGGCCCGGAGTCCCCTAACCTACAGATATCGTGAAGCTTTGAACTGAGTTTCGGGACTCGACGCTGCGGTGGAAGAAATGAAATTATGGATTGTTCGCAGGCTATTCCAGAATTGACGTCATTTGATTGGGTCACACGTGACAACGCGCGACGCGACGGCGAATTTGAACGTGTAATTTTCAACATTATTACCCTGTATCCCGGTCTTTGAGCTTGCTAGAAGTCATATCAACAAACTGGTTGATGGTGGCACGCTTTTGCAATGCAGTAAGAAATCCACAAGCATCGAGCCCAATATGATCGGTAACGGGGCTCGTCCCTCGACGCGTCCAGCCTGATAGCCACGTGAGGCAGGAAGCCTTACCTAATTACTACACAAACTCGATAAACACACACAGATCTAGCCCCGCTACATACATGCAACTAGCTCATATAAACGTTTTCACCTCGGAGGATTCCAGAAAGATGCGCTTTTGGAAGATAGAACCCAGGAGAATGCCGGAAGGGATGATGCCTCCAGATCTGAGACCTCGCTTATGCCACGTTGGCGAGTTTGTGTCAGAATTTGATAGAGGCAGGAAAACGGGAATTCGGGGCACATGGCGTCTCAGAGTGCATCATGAGGTTATAACCACCTTGACAGGCACTCTCCCTTCATCTTCTCCCTCCTTCGCTTGATTTGCAGCCAATCTGAAGGCCTTCTCGCCCTCGGAGAGTGCGATCCGATGAGTGACAAGATCGTCTGCCACGCCATCTAGCTTGCCACTAGCGAATAGTGCGATCGCTGCCGGATAACAATTTGCATATCGGAAGACTCCAATGATGTCGACTTCTCTTAGAGCAGCAGCCCCCAAAGGCAATGTTTGAGTGGGTGTTCCCATCCCGACCAAAATCAACTTCCCACCAGCAGTGGCAGCGTAGATGCCAATTTGCACACACGAGGGAACGCCGGTGCATTCGAATACTCGGTCAAAGCCAGTCGGTAGGCCAGCTGATTTGGCCAATTCTGCTGCAAGCTCCTGAGCACCGGCGAAAGTCTCTTCGATGGTCGAGGCTGGTGGTTTTCGTGGCAGGAGGTAGGTCTTGAGTTTGTGCTTGCCACCTGCGAGCGCAGCAGCGATCTTCAGCCTGGGCGCATCAATATCGGCAATGACAATTTCTGAAACCCCGGCAACCGATAGAGCCGCAGCAGTCAACATGCCTACCGCACCAGCACCCAGAACCACAGCAGAAGAACCGACCAAAGGCGCCCCCGAAGCGGAACCAGCAGTCTGACTTCGATTGAGGGCGTGCAGTGACACGGCCAGAGGTTCGATCAATGCGCCTTGCTCAAAGGTCACATTGTCAGGAAGCTTGTGGCACATGTTTGCTGGCTGCGTGAGGGTCGTCTGCAGGGTGCCATCCAGATGAGGAAAGGTCTTTGCTGATGACCGGAATGATAGCTTGGGACATAGGTTGTAGCGACCAACTGCACATAAGCCACATGTCCGGCACGGGAAGCCAACCTCTATTGCCACTCTATCTCCTACCTTAAGGTCTGACGAGGAAGTGAGTCCAGTCGTAGCAGCTCCCTCCTGTGTCTGGGCCAGGGCTGTGACAATGCCAGAGGCTTCGTGACCCAGCACCAAGGGTGACTGAAGTACAAAGTTGCCATTGCGGCCGTGGTTGTAATAATGTAAGTCTGATCCGCAAAGGCCAGTTGCTTTGATTTCTATTTGGACCTCCCCAGCACCAGGCACAGGCACGCTTCTTGTTTCCTGGGATCTAGTGTTAGTTTCCATGGGTCCTGAAAAGAGAAAGGTCAATCACACCAGTCGGAGATCTTTAGGTCCATGAAGGACAAGTGCCTGAATACTATTTGTATCGGTGGTTGTGGTAGACATGCTTGGAGGTGAAATATTGGTATTGTTAAATTCTGAGGCTATGATCCGCAAATCTTCCGTTCTTCTGGTTGTGTTAGGCTTGATGTAGAAAGGGAATGTCGCACTCATATTCCTATTCCCTATTAACAGTTACTCGTGCCACCAGTGGTAGCAGCAGTACCTACGTAGACTGTCCCGATCCGCTGGGCAATAATGCACCCCCACGCAGACCACAGGAGCAGCCAAGTGTAACGGTTGGGTTGACTTCCGGTGAATTCGGCACGCGTTGAATAGGACTGTTTCTTCCACAGTTCAATTGCAGTAATCGTCGGCGAAGAGGTCCGTCTGCCGTCTTTCCGTGTACCGCCTCGATTGCCGGGGATGTGGGGGTTTGGGCTGAGGATGAGGGTCGGGGAGAGAACAGCCGCTCTCTACAATCAAAAACCAACTTTTAACGTATCATTCCTATTCTACATGTCGTGGTGTAATTCCGTGGTGATCAAATCAGTGGGCAACTGTATACGACCAACTGTGCTCTAGCCAGAGAAGTCCAACATTTCATATGGGAGATTGACTTCTGGAAATCTAGAATAGAATATTATGCTTTTTGACCCCCTCACTGAATTCCCCAATTCGTGTAAATCGGCATCAAACGCCGACCATCCAAATTACCCGTCGCTAAATCAGAAACCTGTAGGTACACTGGAAGGCTGAAATCAATACTGAGAATGATAGATCTTCTCTTTAACATCCAATCTCTCGCTTGAAAACCGCTGTGATTGTTTGCTTCATGCTTGTTCAGCATTTGATGTCACATACCTACTAAGAATTGATATTGCACACAACGCCGATTGAATATTCCGATTTCGCACTCAATTGCGAATCCGATCCTTGTACATTAAAAGTCCTGCATGGCCCAGAAAGTAATATCCAGATCAGCTCTGATACAGCGGCATATCACCACCATGTCGAAACCGACCGTGCTGCTGATCGGCGGGTTGACCCATGTCAACAAGGAATGGGAGGCATTTGGCTCAAAGTACAACTTGAAGGAGTTCCGCACAGGCACACGCGAGGAGTTCCTCCAGAATTGTAAGAAGGGTGAATACGATGATGTTGTGGCTCTCTACCGATCTAATACGTCGGTATCTGAGACCGGTCCCTTCAACCAAGAGCTCGTGTCCGTCCTGCCCAAGTCTCTCAAATATATCTGCCACAATGGTGCTGGCTACGATAATATCGATGTCGATGCTGTTACGAGCAGAGGTCTACAGGTTTCGAGCACACCAATTGCGGTAGACGATGCAACCGCTGACATTGGGATTTTCCTCCTGTTGGGCGCTCTCCGGCAGGCTTGGCCTCATTTAGCAGCAATCAAGGCTGGTGGGTGGAAGGGTCAGGCACCGCTTGGCCATGATCCCAAGGGGAAAGTCATCGGGATTCTAGGAATGGGTGGTATTGGCAGGGTGAGTTGTCTACGATACAAACCCTGGTGCATGCTGACCTGATTGTCTCGGAATAGGCATTTGCGCACCGTGCACGAGCCTTTGGAGCGAAAATCGTCTATCATAACCGAACACGATTATCTCCAGAGCTCGAAGGGGATGCCGCTTACCTATCATTCGACGAACTACTGGCCCAATCAGATGTACTCAGCCTGAACTTGGCTCTCAACCCACAAACCCGTCATATCATCTCTGCTCCAGAATTTGCCAAGATGAAGGATGGAGTGGTGATTGTGAACACGGCACGAGGCGCCTTGATGAAGGAAACCGACCTGGTGGCTGCCCTCGAAAGTGGGAAAGTGTCTGCAGTGGGACTCGACGTGTTTGAGGATGAACCCATTGTGGAGGCAGGTCTGGCTAAGAACCCAAGGGCTTTCATTGTACCTCATCTCGGAACTAGCACAGTTGAGACCCAACGCGATATGGAATTGTTGGTCTTGAACAACTTGGAAAATGCAGTTGACAAAGGGTCCTTGTTGACACCCATTTCCGAACAAAAGGGCAAGTTCGGAAGCAGCTCATGATTCGATAGAAAATTGGTTTGTTCCGAGAAATATCGGTATCTACGCGTCACGAGGATTGGCACCCGATTCGTGCTACTCGATAATTGGATATGGAAACAGAAGGATGATAGACCCATAGAAAAGACTTCATTGATACCCGTCCAGCTCACCAGGACTCTTCTTGATTTACACGTGACCATGCACGTGACCATATAACACATGTGATTGCACGTGATCAAGTAACCTCGGCTCAGACTTCACATGTCAGTTATGCCAACTCGGTGCCCGCCATTCACTCGTCCACGATCACATCCACAATTAATACAGCAACGAACTACGGGCACGTCAACTCGGAGAGCGTGCATGTGTCATGTACGCAGCCTCGATTTCACACTGCACCAACACTCCCCTTCCATTCCTACGACCATAAGCAGAATCGCATCACATCGCAAGCTACGATGAACAGATATCGCTCCCCTCCTTGACATCATCAACCTTTAGGAGGGTCTAGGTATTCTTCCCATCCGTCGCTATGGCGGTTCAGTCGAAGGAGGACCCTTTGATGCTCATCTACAACCACTACCGAAATTTGCTCCGAACACGACTTCGAAGAACACCCAGGTCCTTCAAACTCGCGGCCACTGCTGCCCTCCTCATCTCTATCCTCTCAACTAGCTATGGCGGGTACAAATGGTGGCAGCAAAGGTCACAAGACAAATTACAAGGTCGGGCTCTATTGAGAAAGAACAGCGGCCTTAGGGGGAAGGGAGGAGAGCGCATCATATATGTTCCTAAGGGCAACACCACATCAAAAGTTATCATTCATCCGACTCGTCCAACCACCTTTGATGCCCATCGAAGACTATTTCTAACTCCTCCCCGAGTTACTCGGATTGGTAGTGGTGCTTCCACTCCAGCTTATGGCCCGCCTCCCCAGACAAAGCCAGGCCTCAATCTGGCATTCCTCCATCAGTTTCTCAGCCTGTTGAATATCATGATACCCCGCTTTCGCAGCAAGGAGACTGCCCTATTGCTGAGCCATGGCGTCTTTCTCATATTGCGGACCTACCTTTCATTGGTAGTTGCCAGATTGGATGGTGCTATTGTTCGTGACTTGGTTGCTGGCCAGGGCAAGTCATTCCTGATGGGCATTCTAAGATGGCTGTCCGTTGGCACCTTGGCTTCCTACACAAATTCTATGATTAAGTTCCTCCAGTCTAAGATCTCCATCGCCTTCCGCACTAGACTCACTCGGTATATCCACGACCTCTACCTCAACCCAAATCTCAACTACTATAAAATCACCAATTTAGATGGCGGCGTGGGACAGGGCGCCGATCAATTCATCACCCAAGATCTGACCCTCTTTTGTACCGCTGCTGCTTCCTTATATTCCTCTTTAGGGAAACCTCTTGTCGATATCTTCGTTTTCAATTACCAGCTCTACCGCTCTCTCGGACCTTTGGCCCTTACCGGTCTCCTCGCCAACTACTTTGCGACCGCGACAATGCTTCGACGGTTGTCTCCACCTTTTGGAAAGTTGAAGGCTGTGGAAGGCAAGAAAGAAGGCGACTTCCGAGGTCTTCACTCTCGATTAATCGCCAATGCTGAGGAAGTTGCTTTCTACGGCGGTGCCGATGTTGAGAAGGTCTACCTAAACAGATCCTTCAAAGAACTCCGAACCTGGATGGAAGGAATATATAACGTCAAGGTCCGATATAATATGCTTGAGGACTTTATCCTGAAATACTCCTGGTCAGCTTTCGGATATGTCATCACCTCCATTCCTGTCTACCTTCCAGCGTGGGCTGGACTCGACGCCTTGCTCGAGACACGTGGCTCTGCAGCTGCTGAAGTCACAGAATCCATACGCGAAAGATCTCACATGAAAGACTTCATTACCAACAAACGACTCATGCTCTCTCTGGCAGATGCGGGTGGTCGCATGATGTACAGCATTAAAGACCTATCTGAACTCGCAGGATATACTTCGCGCGTTTATCAGTTGATTTCCACGTTACACCGTGTACATGCCAATGCATATGGCTCGCCAAATCAGCGACGTAGTCCTGGTCGGTTTGAACTATTCTCCCTAGCAGATGTTCAAGGGACCCTTCATGCCGGCTTTGATGGCGTGAGATTGGAGGATGTTCCCGTCGTTGCTCCATCATTATGGCCGTATGGTGGTGACGAACTGATCGAATCTCTGTCCTTCGTCGTTCACAGCGGTGAGCATCTTCTCATATCCGGCAGCAACGGCGTGGGCAAATCAGCCGTTGCTCGAATCGTGGCAGGATTATGGCCGGTATATCGAGGCCTTGTTTCTCGACCGCGTTCCATCGGCCAAGATGGAATAATGTTCTTACCACAACGGCCTTATTTGAGTATTGGCACCCTACGTGACCAGGTGATTTATCCCCACACCGAAATTGACATGCGCGACGCTCAAAGGAGCGACCATGAACTCGAGCGCATCCTAGAAGAAGCGAAGCTCGGCCATCTCCTAGCACGTGAAGGTGGGTGGGATACGAGGAAGGAATGGAAAGATGTTCTTTCCGGCGGCGAGAAGCAGCGCATGGGCATCGCGAGGTTGTTCTACCATGAACCGAAATACGCCTTTTTAGACGAAGGGACATCAGCCGTGTCCAGCGACGTCGAAGGACTCCTGTACGAGCGGTGCAAGGAGAAAGGGATCACCGTCATCACGATATCAACACGCGCCAGCCTCAGAAAGTACCACACATTCAACCTGGTGCTCGGCCTTGGGGACGAAGGGTATGATTGGGAGATGGTGCGCATTGGGACCGAGAAAGAAAAGCTCGGTCTGGAGAAGGAGATCACGGAGCTGAAAGAGAAACTGGCCAAGGTCCAGGAGTGGGAGCAGCGGAAAAGGGAGATTGATGAGGAACTCGGCAAGGTGCTTGTTGTGGGGAAGACGGATGAGTTGAAGGAGCCCGACTATCTACTTGATAACAGTGAGAAGAAGATCGAGGAACAAACGACCGCCTCGCGAGACAGCGGTGAGGTCGTGGCCTCGTAAGAAAGCGGAAGCGTTGGTCGAGCAAGCTATTTGTCTCTGCGCGGTGGTATACCATGGAATCCACCGAATAAATAATCGCAGTTCTCTCTGCACATGCAAGATGGATGTATGAATATAAACCCAAGGCATTCTATACCAAAGTCTACCTCTTGAATTCCTGGGGTCCCACCGTCCACTTCTCGAGTGATATGGAACCCCACGTGCCGTCCATGAATTGCTTCTCTACTTCTATAGAAGGCTGGGCAATTCAGCCCATACTGAACGGACTACGTAGTAAATATATGTACATTGGTGACGAGCGGGACATGCATCGAGAACCCCACAGCTATTGTCCTTAAGGTAATGAATGCTTCCTCCCTCCATTTCTTCGGCAAGTTCTCTTGCCCACTATGGGGTTGAGGGGTTTTGAAGTATGGGGTTGAAGCTAACTAGTGACCACATGGGGTTAAAGAAGCATATGGGGTTTCGATGGGTCACATAAATAAACTGAACGGATATTCCAATCACTCGTACATATTCCCTGAACAGGGCAAAGGGGAATGTAAAGAGGTCAGGTCCTCTGATGAGTAACACTTGACGGCATGTATTGAACCAAGCACTTAGATATCTAACACACCTTCTTCAAACGGCCGGTTGAAAACTACAAGTATAAAGCTTTGTTCAACAGCGAATGAACTGTCCCACTTCTACCATCTTGATGCGACGACCCACTAACTGAACAACCCACCATTCTATCAAGGTCTCGGTTTGGCGCCTTGACTCTTGCGGTGTTGTCGATGCAAGAACTCACGCTGGCGCTGGCTGAAGCTCGAGTTCGCATTCGTGTTCACCACTGTCCGGTTGAGGCTCGACGAGCGAGGGCTGATAGGCGCGCGAACAGTAGCAGTAGCGGTAGCGGGCAAAGGGGATGTGCCGATCAAGGCACCGTGGAATACACGCCTCGAGGGCCCAGCCGACGGTGATCCCTTCGCTCTCTTGCGGATAGAGACCATGCGAATCGGCGCGGTGGGTTTCTGAAGCTTCACGGTTTGGATGGCCGCGACGTCCGCAGTCAAACCGACATCATGATCCGAGTCGGACTCGGAGGATGAGTCTCCAGGGCGGTCGAAGGGTGAGAATGTCGAGACCGGGGAGAACATGGTAGCCATCTCTGGGCCCTTTCCAGTCTTCAAGTCAACCTTACCTGCAGGGGGAGGAGGGGTTGTGCTTGGGCTTGGGGAGGAAGGCACCGAAGTCAGGACAGTCTCCTCCACTGAACACATTGGCAACGACATTGGCACTGGCACTGGCATTCTGGGCGAAACCAAAGCAATATCAGGAGCCTCAAACTCGAGAGGTCCAAACTCCGCGCTACCGACATCATCGAACTCATCAATTGGCTTACCGTCAAAAGTGAGCTTCAACCACTGACTTACCTTCTCCTCGCTCTGGGCTTCCTGTTCAAGGAGCTCGACTCGCGCGGCATACTCGTCGTCACTATCTGTGTAATCGGAGTCAGACTCAGATTTGTTCGCAGCGACAGCGACGGCCAAGGACGCGGACGCAGACTTTTTGCAAACTCTATTTGTTTTGCTGGGCCGGCGGACTGTAAGCTTCGTGGCGATGTGGTGCATGAAGGTAGATGTCTTGGCCTTGAGGGTTTTCCCATTGGGCTCCGGATTCAAAACCATCTTAGGCGAACGTGGATCCTTCGACGAGGAGCGCCGACGACGAGAATATTTCTCGGAAGAGTCGCATGGGAGACCGAGGATGCGGCTGGGCTTGAATCTCTTCGACTCGAAATCGTTCACGTTGATGATGGGGCTCTTGGATCTGGGATGGCCGTTGAGACCGATCGCAACAGCAGCCGGGTTGACGTCGATGGCAAGATACCGAAGAGGAAAGGTTTGCTTGAGCATCAGCAGTGAGATGATGACATTTCTCGTCAGTGCCGTCCCAGGTTGAAGGGGAGACATCATTTGAAGTTGCCAGTGGGGGTCGTGGAAGTCGCGGAACTCACCATAGGGATAGGGCGGCTCAACAACAACGTCCCAACCATGCTCGCGCTCGTACGACAAAGCGGCCTTGATGCCATCATCCACGCGCTGTTTGAGCGCCCTCCGCAGTTCGTCTCGAGGTTGCTCGGATTTGGCCCCATCGAGATGTCGGAGAGCGAAAACCTTTCGCTTGTTACCGAGAGACCGCTTCTGGCGCACCTGTTCGATGGAGGCCAAAGAACTGGTCAGGTCCGCCTTGGAGCGGTTTAAGTTCTCATTTTCCTTGATGTGGCCAGTATGTGACGTGACCCGGGAGTAGATGGAATCATATGAGAGCTTGGGGCGGATTCTCGCGTACGCTGTTTTCTCTTTGACGGCGTCGAGCTGTCTGAGTAAAGTAGTCCGGGCGAGAATGAGATTATTGGCAGGATTCGGAAGGTCGGGAAATGGTTCAGTTTCATCCGCATTTGTTGCTGTGTCGCCGCATGTTAAAATCTGAGCCTTCGGCAGTGGCCAGGTGATCTGAGGTTCAGAAGTGATATGGGGGGTTCGCTTGGATCGTTGTGAACAAGCACCAGGCCTGTTGTACCCCATGCCTGATGGGGAATATGACAAGGCTGGCAAAAGCTCCGCTGCTTGCTCTGCATTAGGATCTTGTACCCGTCTAAGCATGTTGGTGAGACAGAATCCGAGATCACTAGATTTCAGATCAGAGATATCGGTTATCGCTCGCACAAAGTGTGGTCAGTGTTCGTTGAAGAAAGGGAATTGTTCATAAGCATATAAAGGGTCAAAAACAGGGGGAATGTGTGCCGATGTAAGGAATGAGGATGAAGCAGATATATCTCGAAGACCGTAAAGTGGAAACTCCAAATAGAACGAGGTCGAGGTAATAGGTACAACAAAGAAGTCGAATACGAGCAAGACAATTAGGGGATGTCGCGGCTTTGCCCATTTTCTCGAGTGGTCACTGGAAAAGACAAAGGTCAAACCCAATAATAATGTCTACAGAACAAAGCAATTGAAGCAAATCATTGAGGGGAGTAATGGGACCTCGAGCATGGTGGAAATCAAGTGGACAAAAGGAATCTCCTTTGTATTTTGGACGTAACTTTTTGATTCCTTGCGGACTACATGGCCCGACTGCCACAGGAGACTGGTGCAGGCCAGTATGACCATAGCACACTGATATCATTCTAACATGAATTAGGTATCCGCAGCTGAATCCCTATTCTGATGGTGCCGAAAAGGCTGGTCAACAGGACGTCATATCTTCTGTGGATTGAGCCTGATGATTTTGATTTAGAATATTCGTGTAAGGTCGTAATATTGTGTATATATCCCTACTTAGAGGAGTTGTAGTTTTGAATGTTGAGAATAGTTGGTACAAGGTTGAATCGGAGTAAGTTCATGCTGTTTATTATGAATCGTGCAAGCTGGAGATAGAGAATTGGTGGAAAGCAGAGTCGTGGCTTTTCACAACCGATTGAGACCGAAAAGATAACCGAGCTCACGAACACCAAGCCTGGCCACGTTCCGGCCAGCGGACTCATCCAGGGCAGTTTCAACCAATTGACGTTTCTTCTCCTGTAAATTGAGAATTCGATCCTCGACGGTAAAACCCTCTTCTGGGTCCTTGTCCTCGAAGCCTTCACCATCTATGAGAACACGATGAACGGTGACGTCTCGAACCTGACCAATTCTGTAGCACCGGTCTGCCGCTTGATATTCAACAAAAGGATTCCAGAATGGATCAAGCATGATAACGTGGTTTGCGGCCGTTAAGTTGAGGCCAGCATTGCCTGCTTTGAGACTGACGAGTATGACGTTGCAGTGAGGATTGTCTGTGAACTCGAGAACAGCAGAATTTCTGTCATCCGAGGACATCGATCCATCATAGCGTACGTAATTCCGAAAATCTTGGTGGTCATACAGCGGTACCTCTAGTAGATCAAGGAAAGAGGTGAAATTGGAAAAGACAATCGTCTTTTCGTTCGCCCCTCGAGCCTTGATTTCTTCCAGAAGCTGAACAGTTTTAATTGTCTTTGCCGAAGGCTGAAAAGTTTTGCGAAGACGCTTGAGATATTGGCGTTTGGCTGCCATGTTCCTCAGGCCTTCCTTTCGAAGAACAGCAAGACTTTTCAGCGGGACCTTAGATTTCATCTTCCTCGACTTTGACTTCTTCTTATCTTTGGTCGTTTCTTGTGTTATGGGTTTCTTGATTTTGAGCTTCTTTTGATCCGAGTCGGAGTCGGACGAGCCTTCAAAGTCATCGGGGACAATAAATCCATCTAGGTCGGAATCTTCCTCCTCTTTTTCATCTTCAGATTCATCGCTTTCGCTTTCGCTTTCGCTTTCCTCGTCATCTCCAGTGGCATTTAGTGCTGGAATACCTGGCCGAGTGGGATCGTGAACTCGGAGAAAACTGATAATATCAGTGATCTTCGTTGAGTCAATTTTGGCTCGGCAGTGAGGACAAGTTGGAGACGCTACGCGGCCGTCCTCTTCATTTCTAGTGAATTGGTCGACCAGCCTACTTAGACAATCATTGCAGAGGGTGTGGCCACAGGGGAAAACGACCGGATTTTCGGTAGCGTCCATACAGATCGGACATTCGAAGGCTTCGAGTTCTTTCAAGCGAGCAACAACTTTGGGCTCCAGTTCCGACGCATTGTTCATGAGATCATCAGGGCTCAACGAACCCGCAACCTGAACCATAAAATCATTGCTATCCACCACGAGACGAGGGTGACAGCAAGCTTGCCTCAAACGAAGAAGCAGAACCAAGGCAGTCGAGTAATTGTTTCCAATGCCACCATTAGCGCCTCTCTGGAGAAACCTGTTGAACTGTATTTGGGCCTTGTTCTCCAATGCCTTGTAAAATTGCAGCTCATCCCCACCAAATGCGACTCTTTCTTCCGTTGTCGTTTTCGGGGGCAGCTGAAGAATAGGTTTTCCGTCAATCGTTGACTGCTTGGTACGGCGCAGCAAGATTGCTCGAAGTAGTGCCTGAAGCGTTTGCATTGCCTTTTCCTCCGCGTAATCGGAGACATATCTTCCTTTACCTCTCTTTTTGATCGGGCCACCAATGTCTCTGTTAAACTTGGCCCAGTCGTTGTAAGGTCTGATGCGGCAAAACTTGACAAGACTATACATTTCTTCAACATTGTTTTGCATTGGGGTACCAGATAATGCCCATCGATATTCAGCGTTGATCCGACAAGCAGCAATGGCGGCCTTTGCCACTCTGTTCTTGATATTTTGGGCTTCGTCCAAGATGATTCGATGGAAACGAGAGCGGTCACCCAAGACGGGACACTGCTCCGCAGCCGATGGCCGTGCATCAGGAACGAGTTTCAGCTTTTCCTCCCACGCCAGCTGGCGCTTCATTTCTGCAGCCAGCGAGCCGTAAGTGGTCAGGACCACATCATAAGTCTTGAGAGCGGCCCATGAGACCTTCTTCGAGGAACCATGATAGATATAAGTCTGCAAACGATGGCGCGGCTTCACCATTTTGCTGATTTCTCGATCCCACTGCTGCATCAAGGCGACAGGGGCGACGATAAGAGTAGGTCTGTGAGAACCTGGGTCTGGTGGGCGGTCAAGCATCAGCGCGATACTTTGCACAGTCTTCCCAAGACCCATATCATCTGCCAAAATGCCACCTTTATTTGTCCCTTCTTCCATTTTCCTCATCCATGCAAGGCCTTTGAGTTGATGGGGCATCAATGTGGCCTTGAGTTTGTGAGGGGGTTCAACACGTTCTTCTTCGGTGAGCTCTTCATCTGGTCGAATGTGTTTCATGAGCGCTTCCAACTCCTCCTGGGTCTTGGCGGGATCTGTATATTCGATGTGTGTGCCCCCATAAGATGAGATACTGTCAATACCGTAGGGTAAGCCATAAGGCTGTGACGAAGCACCTAGAGCAGAGGTGGCGCTGTTGTAAGGGGGATAATTGTAGACGGAATTACCGCCAGTGCTAACATAGAGCTGAGAGGCTGGGAAAGCGCCAGGCATGGCTGGTGGGGCAGAATTAGGAGTACCTGGCATGGTCATTGCTGGTACATTCTGGATACTCTGGTACTGTCCACCCTCCCATTTGATCGCCGACCGGGGCTCTCCGCACAATGGGGTACGAGAAGGCAGTGGAAGGGTATTAGCTGGGTCAGTGTAGGCTGGAGGCCCCGATCTTGAAGGGAACTCTGGTACGATTCGAATGGCAGGGGTGCATGGGATTGGAGGAAGCATCTCATTCTTAATGGGAGTTCTACTCCAAGGTTCGCCACCATTAGTAGCGAATGAAGCGTGGGGCTGACCAGTTGTGAATGCAGACTCGGACTTGATAGGTGCAGGTCGGTTACCAATGGAGCCATTGGAGCTCAAGAACAACTGTGAATATTCAGCAGGGTGATTGGGCAGGGTCTCCATCCTATGTGGTGAATTGTCAGGGACAACATCGTTCCATTCCTGAGATAGTTTCTGGGCGAATTCTGCGTCCAATTGTTCCTGCTTTCTTTTCTCCTCCAAGCCACTAAGATACTTTTGCTGCCGAGCAGCACCGTGTGCCTTGTGTTTGCCAAAGATGGAGGCAAGAAAGGGGTCATCGTCGAGATCGAGGCTGTCGAGACTATCGAAGCTGTCTGTTGATGGGTTGGGGGAGGGTGCAGCGGACAGGTTTGGAGTAGTACGACGAGACTTTGCCTCGGGCTCGTTATGATGGTAGTCATAGTCATCTCTCTGCCGTTTGCGAAAAGGGGTTTCACGAGTAGGAGGGGGCATGAGGTGATCTGATCGGCTCGAGGAGTTTGTTGTGGAAGTTGGAGTAATGCTGCTTGCTGGCGTGGCGATGTTGGACGGCAATGGCTCCAGATTGGCTGTTGAGTGCATTGTGGTAGAGTGCACAGGTTGAGGAGGCGAGTTCAGGTCAGACAACTGCTTGCGAAGGCCTTTGAGAGTTGCTTTGGTGTCCCGAATAGATTCCTGGGTCTCGAACTCATCGTCTTCGCATTCACCATATGAGACCGAATGAACCAGACTTGCTAGCATGCCCTCATAAAGCGCTATCTCGTCTTGGATGACCTCTACACGCTCGAGGTGAGCAGGATCAGGATCTTGGGCCATCTTGGGGGAATTGAATGGGAAATAGAGGGAGTGAGACCATGCGTTGGCAGATGGGGGACGATAAAGGTGTCCCGCCAAAGCAGGCAACCAGGTGCATAAGTATGGCAAATCGACCAAGCACAAGTGCGAAGGGGCGGCAGGACAAGGCGATGAGGACGACGGTCGTTGCAATGGAGGTCAAGACATTGCAGATGAGGTTGTACAAGGTCCTAGTGGACCGTTGTTGAAAGGAGCATAAGTGGTGGGTTGAGGAGGCGGTGTTGATACAAGAATATTGAATAATTGGGTGTTGAGTCTGAGTCTGAGTCTGACGTAGACGTGGAGGAGCGGCAACGCGTTGAAGCTGCTGGGGCAACGATTGGGCGAAATAGTGAAGGACGGGCACCAGGCAATTGACCCTGTTGAGAAATATTATTGTACGCCCTCTTCTGTCAACTTTGCCTCACTTTAGCTTCATTACTTGTTCAGGTTTCCTGTTCTTACAATCACCGATGATAATTGCAATTGAAGAAGCATGGGATTTTCAAGTTAGTGGCGAAATCTATGAGGCAATCACGTGACTGTCCCGGATTCCATTTCCATGCGCGACTCGCGAGACGCGTCAAGGCGCGCGTAGTCGGGTGCCTCGCGCCATGCAGGCGCAACTGACTACAAACACGGAGAACTGCTATGCCAGTTGGCGCGTACCTTCCCCATGGTAGCCCCGCGGCCTAAGGACCAGACCCCACCCACTTAGCACTGGCAAGGAGCTACGGGTGATTACCTAAAGCTCGCCAAGGGAATTTTTGGTCCAGAGATCCTTAGATATGTACCTACGTACCTAGGTAGGCACATAGGTACTCGTAAGGTATCCATCGGTAATGTAGGTACGGAGTACTCAATGCACATCCCTCTGGTGCTCTAGTGATCTCTAGAACATACATGCTTAGCTCAACTTCCACTCGAAGAAACAACCTGCTGGGCAGCTACAGGCAACAAAATCAAGCCCACACGCAAAACACAGCGAGTTTCATGTCCCGCAAAAGTCCGGTGTCGTGAGACCTGCATAAACCAAGCTTGATCCAAGTCTTGCCTCGTCGTTGGCGCCTGTGGTTCATCGAGGAAGAGGCCGAGCCCATCGTTGCGCTGCGGCTCTCCAGACTTCAGGCACAGAGATGGTAGAACGAGGCCACCACCGGATGAGACTTCTCGATATCCGTGCCAGTCCATGCCGAGAGGCATTGTCGAGGCCCAGTCGGGGCTCCGGATAGCGCAACGAGCCAGAAGCATGCCATCAGACAGCTCGGAGGGCGAGGATTCGCTCCAACTAAGCCATCCTGGTTCGATGGTTAGGCCACGGATAGACAAGGCGCCAGCCAGCATCGGCGCAAAGGGGGAGAAGACATGCTGGCGGAGACAACAGTTGCAAGCTTTGCTCGACCGAACGGAGAGCGAGAATGGTAGGCTGCTTGGATGGGGCAGTCGAGTTTCCCCCAAGACCATGAGGGCGCACGCGAGTTGACTCTTGACACCGAATCAACTGCGCTTTTCTTCTGGGAGACAAGATTCGGCGCTGAATACTCAGTATGTTGGTCTGTACTGGCATATTCCATCGTAACAACAGTAGTACCAGTATTTGGTGCTGTACACAAGTTGTGGTACATAGTACGGAGTAGAGGAACTTCATTCTCTCCCTGACACCTGACCATGAGATAGTATGTACCGATGTACGTACCTCTCATTCTCGACTCGTCAAAACTCCAATCAGACAAGGAATTATCAACGCAGCAGCCCATCGGTAGATGCCTCGGTGAATGGCATGTGACCGCTGAATCTTTGCCGAGAATAGCGCCTGAGGAACGAAGATCCCTGGCATCAAAGGGCTTCTTCTAACCAGATGAGGATGGGTCGACCGCCTCATGCTGGTAGCACCAACAGAGGGAGGGGCTTGGTGCTTCATGGGCAGGACAGGTGATTGAGAGATGGAAAATGGTTATCCACAGCCTGAGAGCCTGGTTAGGTATCCAGGATGGTCAGTGCCAGAGGTGTGCGACAGCTGATTGAAAGTGGTATGATCAATTATGTACCCTTCCCCTTCAACCTCGTGTTCGCTGTGTGATGGAGAGGGGTCAAAGGGCTCAAGAAGGCTTCAATGGACTGGGAAATCATGCCTAGCGGCTCCGGCAAACACGAGTAAACACCCAGTGCCTCAGGGTGTTAGGGCTGGCTTAGGTGCCCAGTGGATCCCTATCAGGTACCCCTTCTCCCCGCCGTTCGCTGGTCTGGCTCCGTAGCTTAGCCACCAATACCCTAGTGAGCTAACTTAACCGACTTGGGGTACCTAATGGAGCCTCCTAGCCCGAAACTGGGAGGGCAAGCGAAGCCTACGCAGCCTAAGGCTCAGTCGCAATAGGCCCTGGGAGGCCCTGTAGGCCGCAGGCCATGCCATCGGCAAGGGAGGCCCCTCAGGTGGTCCTCACACAAGTTAGCAACGCCTGCTAACTAAACCTGCTAAAGCCACTCTCCTCTTCCAGGTCGGACGACCCGTTCCAACAAATTTCATCTTTTCATCTCAACACCACTACTTTTTATCTTCGATCGCATACCCGAAATTCATGGCGGATCAGAGTCCTCCTGCGAAGCGTGTATCCAGGGTTTCTCGGGCTTGTTTTGCCTGCCGCGGGCGGAAGAGCCGATGTGATCTGTAAGTCTCGATTCCTAGCTGTTAACTGCTTAACTGTGGGCCGCCAGTTGGGGGCCCAGGTCGCCAGAGTGGTTCCCCATTCGCCTGGCATCCGTACTCGCCCTCGGTATGCCCATTCCAACGGCTACTGCTCCCAGCGCCTGCGATGAGCAATAGCCGTCGTCGGCAACCCTCGAGCCTCTCATCATCCATCATCGTCAATCTATCTTCCCGACGTATCAAGCTATCAAGCCATGTCCACTGACCATTCACTAGCGAGGCCTCGGGCGGCGCGCCGCCTTGTGGGAGATGCAAGAAAGAGGGCAAGGAGTGCATCCTGGGAACCTCCAACCGCGGTGGGAGTCGTATCAGGAAGAAGAACCTGTCCACGACCACCCTCTCGACTCAGTCGCATCCTCCGCCCTTGACCACCATCCACGAGCCTAATCCTCGAACCCAGCCGCCTCCGCCGCCTTTCCTACAGCCTTCGCCATCGCACGAATCTCTCCGCACCCCAAATGATACTACCAGCAACACCAACCTCGCACCCACCAATGGCGGAGGCCCACCAGGACATCTGGTCGAAGACGACGACTCAGCGTCAACTGCTGATAGCACGATAGGGAACACCATTCCCAGAAACCCTTCCGATGCTTGGCAGTTGCTGAAAGATGTTGCCAACAGAGAAGCCAACCACCTGAATGCAGTCACCGGTGTTCACAGCCAGACCGACTTGTCAGACCACAACATGCGCCATGGCTCGAGATCAGAACCAAGGGGGTCTATCAATGGCATCCACGCCGGCGTCTTGACATATCGTCTGGTTCGCGAGGGCTATCTGAACTCGGACATCATTCACGAATTGGTCAGACGATATGCCGACCACTATCATCCATACCTTCCCTTGGTCCCTCGAAAGTACTTCGACCCAGCCCAGCTCGACCTCTTTGCTGTCAATGACAAACACCTTCTGACCGCCGTCCTCACCATCGCCTCCAAAGATTGGGTTGACCAACCTAATGTTCACATCTGCTGTTCCCGCTACATGCACGATCTCATATCAGGCATTGCAGCTGGACATGACTGCGAGGTGGAAGCCGTTGAGGCTCTTCTCCTGTTAGCTGAATGGGAACCTCAAGGTCTGCGAAATCGAATCGAAGCTGTGGGGAGGGGTGAAGAAGATCGGTCGGCGTGGATGCATGTCGGCATGGCACTGCGCACCGGTTATTTCCTGGCACTCGATCGGACTGCCTTTCGTCAAGAAAGTGCAGAGGAAGCCCGAATCGATGGCCGGAAAAGATTAGCCTGGGCCAATTGCTACGTATCAGATCGCCTCATATCTGTTCGAATTGGGAGAGCATTCTGGTCTAGGGGACCAGGTCCCATGACGGGTTTATCATCGCAAGATTTCCCATCTCTGCAACCATTAAGCCCTGGAGATGAGGACTATGCTAAGATCATGCAAGCCACCCTCGACCTGACCCAGCTTTATTCTAATGTCCACGATATTCTGTATTCCGGGATGCGGACCAGTGGGCAAATGATGCTCATGGGCGATTATGTCAAGTATGTGGATGATTTTCGGAACGCTATTGCACGGTGGAACACTAGTTGGGGCAAGCTGGAATGCTCGCCTCATATCAAGGTCACTCTCCAGATGTCTTACGAATACTTATGTCTCTATACCAATGCGTTCGTTTTCCAAGCCGCCATTTCTCAGGCAATTGCGAACAAACCAAAGACCGATGCTCATTCGCTGAGGGACCATCTCCGCAGCGTTTTCAGCAATATTGGTGCAATGCCAGATGCACGCTTTATTTGGGCCAGTGTGGCGGCAGCCAAGGCATATTTGACCCTCCTCAGCACCCAAATTGATCCCAGCAAGTATCTGAGATACATGCCACTGAGATATTACCTTTACAGCATCTACTCAGCCGTGTTTCTTTACAAGGCACGATCCTTCGGAGTCATGACAGACCAGGAAGAACGACAAGTCCGGCAACTGGTGTTTCAGGCTATGGATGTGTTGAAACGAGCATCAGTATCAGCCCAGGATCCCGGGTCGCGATATGCACGACTTCTTGAGCTATTGTGGTTGAAGCCTACAAAACCATCGACGCAAATTCATCACCCAGTCCAGTCACCTGCCGCCTCCGACGCTCAACTGTCATCTAGTGGGAGTGTGCGGGTGGACGCTCAAGGTTACATGCAATATAGCCCAGCAAACGACTTTTCCTGGCTTGATCTTGAAGCTGTGGGAGATTTTGTGTCTGGAGACCAGATGGCTGGCAATGGAGTGCAGTTATTGGCACCAATGGCCGGATTTCAAACCACGCCGGGGTACATGCCAGGTGGAGGACAAGGGATGCAATGGCAGCAAAATAATGCAAATAATGGGATGAACTGGCCAATGGACTGGAATGGAAATTTGTTCTTCTGAGACTCTTCCATTTCCGGATTTGGGGGTTCGTTGAGGGTCTTCAGGTCGAACGCAGTTCTACCCGCAAGCTTTCAGCGGCTATTGAAGCAAACGCCGTTTATCGGTCAACGGCCGATGACAACCGACGCGGAGAGGGATTCATCCACTGTCAACCCCGCATCCAAATACCATATACCAAATAATGGCTCGGCTGCCACTGACTTCTCCCCGCGGGGCCAGTGCAGCGCGTCATATATCTTCCACGCCTGATCAGATCTTCGGCGACGCCATTCTACAATCCAAGGCGGCGAGTGAACCATGTCGGTAGACAACGAGATCAAGGGCAGGTTAGCCCTAATAACGGGAGCCTCTGGAGGGTTTGTTGGTCCATATTTGGGCATGCCTGCGGACTAATGATGGGTTGTTAGAATCGGTGCTGGCTGCGCGCGCGACCTCTACAAGAATGGCGCCCACCTCGCCCTCACCTATTCCAAGGGGAAAGCCAACATTGACAAGCTCGTAACCGAACTTCAAACAACTCCAGACCAAAAGGTATCAATACACCAAGTGGACATGGGTTCCACGGAAGATATTCAAAGATTATACAAGGAAGTCGAAAGTGAACATGGACATGGTCCCGACATTCTCATTGCAAATGCGGGATATGGTGTGCGAATACCAAACATTGTGGATATCTCAATTGAAGAGTGGGACCATACCATCTTAATCAACCTCCGAGCACCATTTATAATGGCCAAGCTAGCAGTGCCTCATATGATCGAGCAAAAGTGGGGAAGAATCATCATGATGGGCAGCATTGCAGGTTATGGTGGAGGGATCAACGGATGTCACTATGCGGCATCCAAGGCCGGACTTATGGGCATGGTCAAAAACCTGGCCAACAAATTGGGCAAGGACGGAATCACTGTTAATGATATCGCACCAGCAATGATCGGAGAGACCGGAATGATACCAGATGCCAAATTCCTCGAGGGAACACCAGGAGATGTCAAGAACATCCCTGTTGGAAGGCTGGGAACGCCCCAGGAGTGTGCTAATGTGGTGACGATGCTGTGCAAGACAGGGTATCTGACGGGCCAGAGTATTCTTCTAACTGGAGGATTAAAATAGTAAGCCATACTTCATTCTAATATAACAATATTTATTTGATCAGTCACTTCCCTTGACCACTGACCACCAAGATGGGAGAAACGATAACGAAGACATCTGACCTGAGGGCCTCCTATCTACATGTGACCCAGTATCGCCACGTGATTCGACGTTCCCCTCACCCGCCACTGCACTTTCTTCTTTCCCCCAAGATGGAGCTTCCTATGATCCGCTGCTCCTCGCAATCGTCATCTGGGATTTCAAAGGTTTGAGTAACGACTGAGGGAGGACACCTTTATCGACCATACCACGATGCGGATACTGATATCGCCATGATTTCCTACTAAATCTCTCCCTTTACTTGTCCTAGTAAGCCTAATTTTCTCGAACCCATAAATTCTAATAACGAATATATCATCGCCCTCCATCCTGCATCTACCCGCCTCTGTCCCTCGCCTTCACCGCCTACAATAGCTCGACCCTCGTCCAACAGCAAAACAGGATTCACCATGGAGAATAGTGGCATTGCTCCAGCTGCGCAGAAATTTGTTGAACTTACGACCAATCCTCACCATCGCCATCCCTCCAAAGATGTATATCAACCGATGGAAAACCCGCATTTGCTCCATGGAGAAGCAAAGACTTCCGCCATACAAGATGACGACATGATGTCCCGCCACCGAACTGCTTCAGCCTTCGACACCGAAAGCCAGTCACCTACTCGATCTTCCCATGATCCTCTGGATCTTTCCAGACGGCTCAAGTCCAAGACTGAACTCGATCGCATCACTGCCAATACCGCTCGCAAACGACATGCCATCTGCAATCCTATGGTTATCGCAGGGAAAGCGCCTGGCTCCAAGATAACCGAGTTCTACGAGTCACAGAATGAACAGATTGAAAGGCTCTTGAAACCAGTTGACGAGCATGTCCGTGAGGCCAGGGACACCCACACCTCCAATCACCTGCGCTTTCAAATTGCCGTCTATGGAAGCTTTGTCGCAAACATAATTCTAGCTGCCTTGCAAGTCTATGGTGCTGTAGCTTCAGGCTCTCTGTCGCTGTTTACCACAATGGCCGATGCTATCTTCGACCCTCTCTCTAATGTTACCTTGATTCTCTCCAACAAAGCAGTTCGTAAAGTCGATGCTCGCAAATTCCCAGCAGGAAAGGCACGGATAGAGACTGCCGGAAACATTGTCTTTTGCTTTCTCATGACTGCTGTCAGTTTTATCCTGATCGCATTCTCCATTCAAGAACTTGTCCGAGGGTCCGAAGAGCAGACTAAGGATTTCCACTTACCTTCGGTCATCGCCGTCAGCGTGGCATTCTGCACCAAGCTCGCATTGTTCCTATATTGCTGGGCTTTGAGAAATCAGTACTCCCAAGTCCGCATTCTATGGGAAGATCATCGCAACGATCTTTTCATCAATGGCTTTGGTGTGCTCACTTCAGTGGGTGGAAGTAAACTTAGGTGGTGGCTAGATCCATCGGGCGCCATTGTCTTATCCGTATTGATTTCTGTCTTGTGGCTGCGCACCGCTTATTCCGAATTCCAACTGCTTATTGGCATTACCGCCGACACCGAAACTCAACAGCTCATCACCTACGTGAGCATGACCCACAGTGATCGGATCAAGCAGATCGATACCGTTCGAGCATGGCATTCTGGACCTAGGCTGGTTGTCGAGGTCGATGTGGTCATGGACCCTGATGAGAGTCTTCGAGTCAGCCACGATGTTGCAGAGGAATTGCAGATGAAACTTGAGAGCTTACCTGACGTGGAGAGAGCTTATGTTCATTGTGATTTTGAAACGACTCATAAGCCAGAGCACTTCCTAAAGAAGGAGCTCTAAGTCCAATTTAGAGCGATGCTAGGGACTGAGCCAATTAGTGTTGTCGAAATCTGAATACACGACTGCCACTTCTTAGCCTTCCGACATCTGAATATTTATACACACACGATTACGATTATGGACGATACGATGAATTTTCCCATTGCCTGGGCCTGCCAAAAATCGGACGAGCCTGCTGCAAGGCGACTCAATAATACGTTCTTTAATCACAGCTGTGGTTGACCAAGTTTCATAATTGCCAGATCTGAAGATGATCGAAGCATGGGATTTCTCCCAGCTCGATGTTCACACATTATCAAACCACCACCAATCCTGACCCTTTGAGGGTATCAAGACTCCTATACCGACACCGGCTGCGGCTCTCCGGGTTTCGCATCATAGGAGATCCTACCAGCAGGGAGGAAGAACAAAGCAACGAGGCCACCGCCGCGCACTTCGGGGTAATGATGTGTGCCAGGCCCAGGGCTCGTCCATCCTGCTCCCTGCCAGCCCTGCATGCCCTTCAATTCTGCACCCTCGTCAATCTGCACCACGCAATTGATCTCTCCGTACGGGTGCTTGTGATATTGTCCTCGGTATTCAGCGTCGGATTCCATCTTGAAGAACATCATTGTTAGAATATATCCCAAATATCGATACCATCGGGGTCACTAGAAAGAAAAGACATCGTCGGGAAGAAAGCGGGCCAAATGAACTCACATAGACGGTCGTAATAGAAATAAAGCTCGACTCCTCAGACGGCGCAGCAATTCGACCTCGACGGTACCGCGGACCGTCCAATTCGTCCTGCGCCACCCAACCCTCCTTCAGCCCTTGACGCATGTACCGGCAGAAATCCTCGTAGAAGACGTTGCCCGGGCCATATTCACGATTCAATCGTTCTTCTAGAACGGAACCTGGTGTCCTAGATAATATCAAAACGTAGAGCATGAGCTAGAGTTTTGTGCGCCAGATAACAACCAACTGATAAAAGCACCGCAATGATATGATAACCGCTTTGGGGCGTACTTTCGCAGAGGTACATGGGTGCTGACAAACAACACAACTGTTAGCAATAAGGAAGATAGAGACATACAGATCCTTGACCTCGCGGAAAAACTCATGACACCGCGCCACGAATTCCTGTGCGCTCGGGTATTTCGAGAGGTCGAGCAGTGAGGCGCCGCCGTAGCCGGCGCTTGCTGGAGGTTGGGAGGCCATTGGTGAGTGAGAATGTGTAGTCTGTAGAATGTAGAGAGAATGAGGTGATTGAGGTGCAGTGGTTTGCGAGTGTCGTATCTCCCTGGCGAGAGGTGGGGGGGGGGTGAGATGATGTGCTGTGAAATGAAATGAAATGACATATTTCGACCGAGTCCGTAGAATTTGTCGACGGGATGGATGGTATTTATCAGAGAATAGAATCTGAGAAACTTTTCTCCTCGCTTCCTTCTTATTTAAAGCCGCACGAAACTATTGAAGTGAGGTTCTTCGACTGAATTTATATGGATGCGTTTGAGCCTTGAGCCTCAGTGAGCGCTTGATGGTCAGAAGTCGATCGATAATGATATATTATAATATTTTTATATTCCCCTCCCCTCCACCCTCACGTGGCGACGCCTGCCTACTTCCCCGCCTCCCTTCGCCTTCAAAGTTCCAACTCTTATACACCCAGCAAGGTATAGCATAGTAAGTAGTATGCAAAATCCAATTGCACGATGCCAAATAAATAAACGATTACTTCCACGGCTAAACAGCCAGCATCGCCCAACGCTCAAGGAAGCGAAAATGTGGCTCAGCGCCCGGGAGTCCAGGGCCAGGTCTATTACCCCGGGTTTCAAGGTTATTCATCTGCCGATAGGCATTGCCGGGGTGGCTGATTTGTGGAGGAGCCCCTCGGGTCCCAAGGGCTTTGATTGCAGGTTTACCTTGGTACACTCCCAATCTTGCAGCTGCGATTGGATGGACTAGAAGGGGCCTGGTGTTGTTATCAATGCGACCGATGTACCTACATACTAACTAGGCGATGATGATGGCCATCGGGCTTGGGAGCCTAGATATCCAGCTAATGAGCTAGACGGCGACTTAGGTAGGTGAGAGCCAATAACTGGGACAGTAGTTAGGTGCGTTGAGGGCATTCGGTTCCGTCAGCGAATGATGAGACGATCGATATGAGCAAGCGAGTCTTTCGATTCCAACCATGTACGTCCACCGTGGATCTCCGTTTAACTCTCAGCTAACAATATCTATACTGTCGGACTTTTGTACTACATAACTACTCAAAGACACATCCGAGAGGCGAGTGACTGATGCGCTCCTGCCGGACATTTATTTTATTTCGAAAGCCATGGTTACAGCGGTCTGTGCTTAGGGTCTGACGAGATGCGAATCGTCAGCTGAGCTATCTATCTGATAACTCGGATGTCTTGTCATGTAGCGATCCGTTTACTATTGTTGTTTGTTATCACATGAACGGCAGGCCGCTGTCATCGTCATCGGCAGAGTGAGACTTGAGTACCCATCCATCACTCGGTTGGGTTGTCACTCTGTATCACCACCGACTCAGCGCCTGGAACCTGTACACTGGCGCGTTTGGCACAGCCCTCCAACTGAATTGAGAAGGTAGACAGGCTGATACCTGACCCTCCCATTTCAAACTCATGCTCAAGTTCAGGATCCGAAGAAGTTACCCAGAATCCCTCAATAATGGTCGACCCAGAACCAGATCTCGAGCCCAATCTCGACGTGGCCATCATTGGTGCAGGATGGCATGGTCTCGCCATGGCGAAGACGTATTCCGAAGCGTATCCGTCAGCACAGATCGCGATCTTCGACTCCGCGACGTCCGTCGGCGGCGTGTGGGCCAAAGAGCGCCTGTATCCTGGTTTGAAGACGAATAATATGCTGGGGTCGTACGAGTTCGGGGACTTTCCTATGTTTCCGGAGCGGTTTGGCGTGCGGCCGGGCCAGCACATCCCTGGCGCGGTGGTGCATCAGTATCTGAGGCAGTTTGCTGAGGAGTATGGGTTGACGGCGCGGTTGAGGCTGAATACGAAGGTGGAGTCTGCGGAGGTGCTGGGGAATGGGGAGTGGGTTTTGCTGGTTTCGAACATTGCCGACGACCCATCCAAGACAAGAAGCATCAAGGCAAAGAAGTTAGTCATCGCGACAGGGCTCACCTCCAAGCCGGCCATGCCAGTCTTCCCAGGTCAGTCTGAATTCCAGGGGAAACTCTTCCACTCAATCCACCTGAAAGACCGAGCAAAGGACATTGAATCCGCGCGTGAAGTCGTGGTCTTGGGCGCCAGCAAATCCTCGTGGGATACATGTTACTCTGCTGCGATGTCCGGGGCACACGTTAACATGGTGATCCGACCTGGCGGCGGAGGGCCGAGTTGGGTCTTGCCTGCGTTTTTTACGCCGCTGAAGCTTTCAATTCAACGGCTCGCTACCACAAGACTGTGTTCGCTGCTGGAGCCATGCGTCTGGGCCGGCGAGAGCAGCGGGTTCTCGTGGATGCGATATTTGTTGCATCGGACCGTGGTGGGCCGAAGAGTCGTGAAGATGCTTTGGAGCCTTCTAGACATGATCGTGCTCCGCGCGAACAGGTACGATAACCATCCAGAAATGAGGAAATTGAGGCCGTGGAGCGATACGTTCTGGATGGGGAATAATCTGGGCATTCACAATTACGAAAACAATTGGTTCGATCTGGTAAGGAAAGGGCGGATCAGTGTCCACATCGCAGATGTTGCATCGTTATCGGGGTCGGGGGTACATCTTTCGAATGGCGCCGTCATCAATGCGGATACTTTCGTCTGCTGCACGGGATGGGATGTCCTGCCACCGATTCAATTCTTGCCAGAGGCCGTGGCCGAGGAGCTTGGCTTCCCTGCAACCTCCCCGTCGATCCAAACAAAAGAAAGGCAGGAGATGGTTCTGGTTGCTCGAGCGCAGATCCTCAAGACGGTGCCGAGTCTTTCCAGTGGCCCGATGAAAACCCTCCCAGAGTCAGCAGCGGCACCAATGGGAACACACGAAGCAAAGCACCGAGCCTCACCTCGGTCGAACTATGAACTATATCGCTTCATGGTCCCTCCGAGCCAGAAGTCCTTCCAACACCGCAACATCGCCATCATCGGCGCACACCTAGCCGTCAACGCGATCACGGTGGCTCAAGCACAAGCGTTGTGGATCACTGCATATTTCAACGATAAAATCGACCATCTCA